>Ga0214919_10004290_pt1 | contig 20938 bp, 20 predicted proteins | sample LL1503_MetaG_FD_177994 | JGI IMG/M metagenome (GOLD analysis project Ga0214919, IMG submission 177994) | Freshwater microbial communities from Lake Lanier, Atlanta, Georgia, United States - LL-1503 | ecosystem: Environmental > Aquatic > Freshwater > Lake | place: USA: Georgia | collected... | reverse complement strand
GTCTGGGCCAATAGCGATGATGATGAAAAACGCGCGGTCTGGGGCAAGATTGCTCAGCGCTTGGAAGCCGCACCATGAAAGCCATCCGTTTTTATCTGGACTTTATTTCGCCCTATGCCTACCTGGCTTTTGTGGAGCTGCCGCGCGCACTAGAAGGCCTCAGCTACGCGGTGCAATACCAGCCGGTACTTTTTGGTGGCTTGCTGAAACACAATAGTAACTTGGGCCCGGCTGAAGTGCCCATGAAGCGCGAATGGGTGTACCGCCAGTCCCAATGGTTGGCGCAGCGCCAGGGCACGGTGCTGGACTTACCGGCGGCGCATCCTTTCAATCCGTTAGGCCTTTTGCGCCTGGCCGTGGCCACCGACGCCTACGGCTACCCCAACCGCTATGTGTGTGAAACTATTTTTCGCCATGTTTGGGAAGGCGGTGCGGACGCAGCCGATGCGCAACGCCTGCAAACCTTGACCGAGCAACTGGCGCCCACACGCGATCCACGCTCCGATGAAGTGAAACAACAGCTCAGCGCGCACACAGCACACGCTCTATCACAAGGCGTATTCGGTGTGCCTTCGTACCAGGTGGATGACAAGGTGTTTTGGGGTATGGATGCCTTGCCGATGTTGCGCGCCTACCTAGAAGACCCCAGCAGCATTTCCGATTCCGCTTGGAATGCTGCAAAACACTTGCCGACGGGCATTACACGCGCCAATCGCTAAATTGCCGCATCGCGAAAGCCAACGCAAGGGTTTGACCTTAGTTGGTCAGTATGGGGTAAGTTTGATGCAAGCCCTTGTTATTTTCACGTAAGAGCAGGGTCAGTGCCTTCTCCAAGAATACAGACAGCTCCCGGCGCGGGAGTTTTCAATGATTGGAGACAGATATGGCTACAGCAGAAGCTCGCCCGATGTCCGCAGAAGAGAAGAAGGTTATCTTCGCTTCCTCGCTGGGCACGGTATTCGAATGGTATGACTTTTACCTTTACGGCTCTTTAGCAGCCATCATCGCGAAACAGTTTTTCAGCGGCTTGGATGAAGGCTCTGCCTTTATTTTTGCGCTCTTAGCTTTCGCTGCCGGGTTTATCGTACGCCCCTTTGGCGCGATTTTCTTCGGCCGCCTAGGCGACATGATCGGACGCAAGTACACCTTCTTGGTGACCATTCTGATCATGGGCGCTTCGACCTTTTTGGTCGGCATCTTGCCTAATTACGCCAGCTGGGGCGCTGCAGCACCGATCATCTTGATCGCGCTGCGCTTGCTGCAAGGTCTGGCGCTTGGCGGTGAATACGGTGGCGCTGCCACCTACGTCGCTGAACATGCGCCACATGGCAAGCGCGGTGCCTACACCTCCTGGATTCAGACCACCGCGACTCTGGGCTTGTTCCTGAGCTTGATGGTGATTCTGGGAACCCGTACCGCCATCGGCGAAGAAGCCTTTGCCGATTGGGGCTGGCGCGTTCCTTTCATCGTGTCCATTTTGTTGTTGGCCGTTTCGGTCTACATCCGTTTGAGCATGAATGAATCGCCTGCCTTCACCAAAATGAAGGCCGAGGGTAAAACTTCTAAAGCGCCTTTGAGCGAGTCCTTTGGCGAGTGGAAAAACCTCAAGATCGTGATCTTGGCCTTGATCGGTTTGACCGCTGGTCAGGCAGTAGTCTGGTACTCCGGCCAGTTCTATGCGCTTTTCTTCCTGACGCAGGCGCTGAAGGTGGATGGCCCCACCGCCAACATCATGGTGGCCATCTCCTTGATCATCGGTACGCCATTCTTCATCATCTTTGGCACACTCTCTGACAAGATCGGCCGCAAGCCCATAATCTTGGCGGGTTGCTTTTTGGCGGCGGTGACTTACTTCCCGGTATTCACCGCGCTGACCAAAGCCGCCAATCCGGACCTGGCCGCCGCACAGGCGGTCGCCAAAGTCACGGTGACAGCGGATCCGGCTGAGTGTTCCTTCCAGTTCAACCCGACCGGTACCAAAAAGTTCACTTCGTCTTGCGATATTGCCAAGCAAAAACTGGCCTCGGCTTCGGTGAGCTATGACAACATTGTTGCCCCGGCCGGTCAAGCTGCGGTCATCAAAGTGGGCGATACCGAAGTGACGACCGTGGTGACGCCAGAAGACATCGCGGCGGCCAAAGCGGCAGCGCAAGTCAAACTGGAAGCGCTCAATGCCGCAGATCCTAAAGATCCCAAGGCGATTGCCGCTGCGACCGCCAGCGTGAAGGCTTTAAGTGGTGAAAAAACCGCCAAGGACGCCACCTTCTCTGGAAAGTTGTCGGCTGCCCTCAAAGCCGCTGGCTATCCCGCCAAAGCGGATATGGCCAAGTTTGACAAAGTCTCGGTAGTCATCATCCTGACCTACCTGGTGATTTTGGTGACCATGGTGTATGGCCCCATCGCAGCGATGCTGGTGGAAATGTTCCCCACGCGCATCCGCTACACCTCGATGAGCCTGCCCTACCACATTGGTAACGGCTGGTTTGGCGGCTTGCTGCCCACTACGGCGTTTGCCATCGTGGCGCAGACCGGCAATATGTACAACGGCTTGTGGTACCCGATCATCATCGCGGGCGCAACCGTAGTGATTGGTGGCTTGTTCATCAAGGAAACCAAGGACGTGGATATTTACGCCAACGACTGATCGTCAACCGCTTTTTGCTCTGGAAGTTCCGGCATGGTGCCGGGACACCGGACGGGCCCTCAGACTGAGGGCCTATTTTTTGGGAGAAACAAGATGTGGAAAATCGTAGTGGGGTTTGCCCTTTTCGCGGCCCTGGCTTTGTATATTTTGAGCACGGGTGGCGATATTGATATGGGCGGCGAAAAGCATGGCGAACAAGCCCCAATTGCCACCGAAGCCGAGAAGGCTGCGCCAGCTGCTGCGGCCAGCGAGGCGAAATAGGCCGCTGCCGGCCGGATAAATGCCCACGGCCCGGCTTAAAGCGGCGAGCACTGCCTAGAATGCTGCTCCCCTACTTTGTTGGAGCGCGTTACTATGTCCGAGGGCACCATCCGCATCCGCGGAGCGCGGCAACACAATTTAAAAAACCTGGACCTGGACATTCGCACCGGCGAATTGACGGTGGTCACAGGCCCCAGCGGTTCAGGCAAATCCAGCCTAGTCTTTGACACGCTGTATGCCGAAGGCCAGCGCCGTTATGTAGAGACCTTTTCCGCCTATGCGCGCCAGTTTCTGGACCGTATGGACAAGCCGGCGGTGGACAAGGTGGAGGGCGTGCCCCCGGCCATCGCCATCGACCAGACCAACCCGGTGCGCTCCAGCCGTTCCACCGTGGGCACCATGACGGAGCTCAACGACCACCTCAAACTGCTGTTTTCCCGCGCCGGGCAGTTGTTTGACCGGGTCAGCGCCCAAGCGGTGCAACACGACACACCGGAATCTATTTATACCGAGCTCATGCGCCGTGCCACGCAAGCGGGCAATCCTCGCCTGGTAGTCACCTTCCCGGTCGAGCTGCCCCTATCAACCAGCGCCGAAGAACTGAGCCAGTGGCTAAGCGCCAGCGGCTTTACCCGCGTCCACGGCGAGCGGGTATCCGGCGAGCGCCGGGTGCTGGACGTGGTAGCCGACCGCTTCCGTCTCGAAAGTGCCGACAAAGCCCGCGTGCTCGAAGCCCTGGAGCTGGCCATCAAGCGCGGCAGTGGGCGGGTCCATGTCTACCCAGCGCCAGACAGCGATACGCCAGATAAAGGGGGGTCAGACCCCCATTTGGCATGGTCGTTTTCTACGGGGCTGCATTGCCCGCAAAGCGATGTGCGCTACCAAGAGCCGATCGCGTCGATGTTCTCGTTCAACTCGGCGGTGGGCGCTTGCGAGACCTGCCGGGGCTTCGGGCGGGTGGTGGGTGTGGACTATGGGCTGGTGATTCCCAACGACAAATTGACGCTGCGCGCAGGCGCCATCAAACCTATGCAAACCCCGGCCTGGCAGGAATGCCAGGACGACTTAATGCGCCATGCGGAGGCCGAAGGCATCCCGCGCGACACGCCTTGGTACAAGCTGAGCGCCGCGCAGCAGCAATGGGTGCTCAAGGGTTCGCCGAAGTGGAATGGCAAATGGAACCAGCACTGGTTTGGCGTGGATCGGTTTTTTGAATACCTGGAAAGCAAGGCCTACAAAATGCACATCCGGGTGCTGCTGTCTAAGTACCGTAGCTATACGCCCTGCCATGTGTGCGGGGGCGCCCGGCTCAAGACCGAAAGCCTGTTGTGGCGCGTGGGTAGCCAAGCCGATGCGGACGCGGTATTGGCGCCGGACAAGCGCTTTCTGCCCCAGGGCGTGCAATGGACAGCAGCGCAGCTGCAAGCCCTGCCGGGTTTGTGCCTGCATGATTTGATGCTGCTACCGCTGGACCGTGTACGCGCGTTTTTCGACCGCTTGCAAGTAGGCCTGGAAGCGCGTGGGCCAGGAATGCCCGCGCAAAGTGCGCCAGAGACTGCCAGCCCAAGTACCCACTCTGAGGCGGACAACAAAACCCTGAAGCTGCTGCTAGACGAAATCCGCACCCGCCTGAAATACCTGTGCGATGTAGGGATTGGCTACCTGACACTGGACCGGCAAAGCCGCACCTTGAGCGGCGGCGAAGTGCAGCGTATCAACCTGACCACCGCATTAGGTACTTCGCTGGTCAATACCTTGTTTGTGCTCGATGAGCCGAGTATTGGCCTGCATCCGCGCGATATGCACCGCATCATCGTGGCCATGCAGCGCTTGCGCGATGCGGGCAACACGCTGGTGGTGGTCGAGCACGACCCGGCAGTTATGCTGGCCGCCGACCGCATGCTGGACATGGGTCCGGGGCCGGGAGAAAAAGGCGGCCAGATTGTGTTTGACGGTAGCACTGAAGCCCTGAAAGCCGCCGATACCTTGACCGGCGCCTACCTGGGCGGACGTAAACAAGTGGGCATGGGCTTTAAGCGCATGGTGGGCGATAACACGCCGCGCCTGGTACTCGAAGGGGTACGCGAACACAACCTAAAAAATGTAGATGTCGAAATACCCTTGCAACGCCTGGTCTGCGTGACGGGTGTGAGCGGCTCGGGCAAATCCACGCTGGTGCAAGACGTATTGGCCCCGGCACTTTTGCGCCACTTCGGCAAGGCCACGGATACGCCGGGTCTGCACAGCCGCTTGCTGGGCGCTGACATGCTCAGCGAAGTGGTGTTTGTGGACCAGTCGCCCATCGGTAAAACTGCGCGTTCCAACCCGTCGAGTTATGTGGGCGCCTGGGATGCCATCCGCGAACTGTTTGCCACCGCGCCTCTGTCTCGGGAGCGCAGCTACACGGCGTCTAAGTTCAGCTCCAACAGTGGCGACGGGCGCTGCCCGACTTGCGGCGGCTCAGGTTTTGAACACATTGAGATGCAATTTTTAAGCGACGTGTATTTGCGTTGCCCCGATTGCAATGGCAAGCGTTACCGGCCTGAAATTTTGGAAGTCACGATCGAACGCCGCACCGGGCCTGATAGTTCGCCGAAGGCCTTCAACGTGGCCGATGTCCTAGACCTCACCGTGAGCGAAGCGGCAGCTGTGTTCGCGCAAGACCGCGAAGTGATACGCGCGCTGCAACCGATTGTCGATGTAGGTCTGGAGTATGTGAAGCTAGGCCAGCCCGTGCCGACCTTGTCGGGCGGTGAAGCACAACGCCTGAAGCTAGCCGGCTTTTTGGCCGAGGCGGCGAAAGCCGCTAGCAATAGCCGCCAGCCCATGGCGCGCCGTGGCACCTTGTTCATGCTGGACGAACCCACCACCGGTCTGCATTTTGACGATATCGCCAAGTTGATGCGCGCGCTGCGCAAGCTGCTGGACGCCGGGCATTCCTTGCTGGTCATCGAACACAATTTGGACGTCATTCGCTCGAGCGACTGGCTGATCGACTTAGGGCCCGAGGGCGGTGACGCTGGCGGAGAAATAGTGGCCTGCGGCACGCCGGAAGATTTGCTGCTACACCCCACGAGCCACACCGGTAAGGCCTTGCGCGATTACGCGGCCAGTATGGGTGTAGTGCACGAGGTGGCGGAGCCTAGCGCTAAGTATTTGCACAATACCCTGGACACTGACCTTGCGTTTGGGCAGGCTGAGGCGCAAGGCACTTCGCTCGCGGGCGCAAACCCGGCGGCGGGCTCCGCATGGCGCGGGCGCAAATTGTCGCCCGCCGCCGGGCTTACACCCGATGCACGGGCAAGTGCTAGGCCAATGCCGGATACCAACATCCGCATCGTGAATGCGCGAGAGCACAACCTGAAATCGCTGTCGGTAAATATTCCGCGCGGTCAATTCAGCGTAGTCACTGGCGTGAGCGGGTCTGGCAAATCCACGCTGGCTTTTGATATTTTGTTCAACGAGGGCCAGCGGCGTTATTTGGAAAGCCTCAACGCGTATGCACGCTCTATCGTGCAACCGGCGGGACGGCCCGAGGTGGATGCGGTGTATGGCATTCCACCCGCGGTGGCGATTGAGCAGCGGCTTTCGCGCGGGGGGCGCAAATCGACGGTGGGTACCACGACCGAAGTCTGGCATTTTTTGCGTTTGCTCTACGTGAAGCTGGGTACGCAGCACTGCGTTAAAGACGGGGCTGCAGTCGCACCCCAAAGTGCGGACAGCATTGCCGCGCAATTGCTGAAAAACTACCGCGGGCAGCACATCGGCTTGCTCGCGCCCTTGGTCGTGGGGCGCAAGGGGGTTTATACCGAGTTAGCCGATTGGGCCCGTCCGCGCGGCTATACCCATTTGCGGGTTGACGGGGAGTTTTTGCCCACGCAAGGTTTTCCGCGCATAGACCGTTTCAAAGAGCACCATATTGAGCTGCCGGTGCTGAGCTTGGATGTCAAAGCCGCTGACGAAGCCACACTGCGCGCAGGTTTGGCGCAGGCGCTAACGCATGGCAAAGGCGTGGTGCATGTGCTCAGCGGTCTGGACGATTTGCGGGGTGCAATGCAGGCCGGCAGCAGCACAGCGGGCATAGGCAAGGTAGAAGTGTTTTCCACCAAACGCGCCTGCCCGGTGTGTTCCACCTCCTATACCGAATTGGACCCCCGCTTGTTCAGCTACAACAGCAAACACGGCTGGTGCCCTGATTGCGTAGGCACCGGGCTAGCCTTGACCAAAGAGCAACGCAAGGTGTTTGACGACACCGTACGCGAAGACAACGGCGGGCGTGAACATACTTTTGCCGAAGCCGATGTGGAAGACTTGGCCGACACCGCCTGTCCGCGCTGCCAAGGAACCCGCTTGAACGCCACTGCACGGGCGGTGCGTTTTGGCGGCGTAGGGATTGCGGACATTGCTGCGCTGTCGGTCAGCGAGGTGCGCGCCTGGGTGCAAAGTTTGCAAGTGAGTGGCGCCATCAGCCAACGTGAAACCGATATAGCCCGCGACCTGATCCCTGAAATCCGCAGCCGTTTGGAATTTTTGGAAGAAGTAGGCCTGGGCTATCTCACGCTGGACCGCGGCGCACCAACACTCAGCGGCGGGGAAGCGCAACGCATTCGACTGGCAGCGCAACTGGGCAGCAATTTGCAAGGTGTGTGCTATGTACTGGACGAGCCCACCATTGGGCTGCATGCGCGAGACAACAAAATTTTGCTAGGTGCATTGAAGAGCCTCAGCGACAAGGGCAACACCTTGGTGGTGGTGGAGCATGATGAAGACACCATACGCCATGCCGACCATATCATTGACATTGGTCCCAGCGCCGGTAAGCGCGGTGGTCGTTTAGTGGCGCAAGGCAGTATTGCCGATGTGCAGGCGCAAGTCGAATCACAAACTGGGCGTTATTTGCTCCATGCCATGCTGCATCCCTTGGAGCCCCGACGTTTTGTTGCGAGTTCTGGCGCCTCCGCCTTGCTGGCCGCCGCCGCCTCTGCTACGAGCGCCGCTGTGCAAAAACCATCGGCCAAGGGCAGCAACCGTGCGCCAGCCGCCAAGTCCAGCGCGAAAGCAAAGGCCGCAAAGTCTAAAGCCGCAGCGCTAGAGAATAGTGTGCCAGGAGCACCTGCCGATGTGCAGTGGCTTACCGTTCACAGCGCGAACCTGCACAACCTGCAATCGGTCACCGCAGCCGTGCCCTTGCAGCGTTTAGTGGCAATTACGGGTGTCAGCGGTTCGGGCAAATCCACTTTGGCGCGGGATGTCTTATTAGCCAATGTGCAGGCGCTGGTGCAACAGCGTGCCACCAAAGCCGGGCGCGATGCACACACGGCGGGGCGTGCACCGCCATTGATCGGCTGCGATGCTATTTACGGCTATGAAAGCGTGGACCGCGTACTAGAAGTGGACCAGACACCGATTGGCAAAACGCCACGCTCCTGCCCCGCCACCTATATTGGTTTTTGGGACACGATTCGCAAGTTATTTGCCGATACGCTGGAGGCCAAGGCTCGCGGTTATGCGGCTAACCGCTTTAGCTTTAACACCGGTGAAGGCCGCTGCCCCGGCTGCGAAGGACAGGGCATACGCACCATTGGCATGAGCTTTTTGCCCGATGTGAAAGTGCTGTGTGAAACCTGTAAGGGTGCACGCTTCAACCCGGAAACCCAGGCCGTGACCTGGCGCGGCAAAAACATCGGCGAAGTACTGCAAATGGAAGTGGACGAGGCCGTGGAGTTTTTCGCGGCCATGCCGGTGATCGCACACCCCTTGCAATTGCTCAAAGACGTGGGCCTGGGCTACCTCACCTTGGGCCAGCCTTCGCCCACCTTGAGCGGCGGCGAGGCGCAGCGTATCAAGCTGGTGACCGAACTATCGAAAGTGCGCGACGACATCACCCGGCGCGGGCAGAAGTCGCCGCACACGCTCTATGTGCTGGACGAACCCACGGTGGGCCTGCACATGGCCGATGTCGAAAAGCTTATCGCCGTGCTGCACCGCCTAGTGCGGGCCGGGCATAGCGTAGTGGTGATCGAGCATGATTTGGATGTCATCGCCGAGGCCGACTGGGTCATCGACCTGGGTCCCGAAGGCGGCAAAGCTGGGGGGCGCATTGTGGCCGCCGCCAGCCCGGAAGAAGTAGTGCGCCTGGCGACCCACACGGGGATAGCTTTAAAAGCGGTGCTAGGGCGAAAAGCGGCTTGATGGGCTTGGGTTCTTTGCCTTCAGATGAGGGCAATCTATCACTGGAATTGGTGCGGCTGGCGGGGATCGAACCCACGACCCTTGGCTTCGGAGGCCAATACTCTATCCACTGAGCTACAGCCGCGCCCTTAGCCGATGATTGTAGGTTGTTTCGCCCTATGGACGCCTATAATGCGGTGTTGTTTTACCCGGCCACAGCGTATTAGAGGACTCCATGAGCGACACCAGCCATACCGAAGAAGACCACACCGGTCCAATCAAAACCCCCCAACAACTTTTGATGGCTGTATTTTTCTCGTTTGTTCTCCCTATTTTCATCATCATTGGCCTGGTCTATTACGTGACCACGCATGACAAGCCCGCAGCTGGGGCGACCAACATCGAAAAATCAGTGGAAGAGCGGATCCAAAAAGTGGGCTTCGTGGAGATTCGCGACGCCAACCGTGAAATGAAGACCGGCGAGGCTGTGTTCGCGGCGCAGTGCTCGGCCTGCCACGCCAACGGCGCAGCCGGCGCACCGAAATTTGGCGACAAGACAGCTTGGGCACCACGGATCAAGACAGGCTTTGATGCGCTGTGGAATTCTGCACTGAAGGGCAAAAACGCGATGGGCGCCCAAGGAGGCGGTGATTTCGAAGACTTTGAAATTGCGCGCGCAGTGGTCTACATGGCCAATGCAGGCGGCGCCAAGTTCCCAGAACCGACCCAACCCGTAGCCGCCAAATAAGCGGCGTGGGCAGCACAATAACCGGTCTTTAGGCCGGTTTTTTTACGTCCGCGAAGAAGTCTGCTGTTTGCTTAAGCCGGGCCTTATTTTTTGACTTCCAAGGCCGCTGGACTCATTTGGTATCCAAAACTGCCCGGCAACTCTGAGGCCTGCACTTCCTCTATCGGCCAATGCTGAAGTTCCAGTGCCTGCGCCAAGCTGGCAACATCTTGGGTGTGTACGAGTCCGAAGCCCAGTGAGGTGTGTAAATAGGGCCAGCCACGTTCGTCCATATAGACCTGCACCAACGTCGCAGCTTGCCTGGCGCTGGAGGTGATCGCACCCTGTGCATCCACGCGCCATATAAAGGGCGTAGCCTCCAGCTCCACATACACGCGCTGCGGGCCATTTTGAAAATACCAGCAGCCCTGGGCATCGACCCCGTAGTTGCGCTCGATAAAGTCTATGAGCTTTTCATGCTTGAGCATCGAGCCCTTGGCACCGGGCACGCCGCTGGCAAAACTGCCTATGGCGTGGGTGCGGTCGTCACGCATATACCAGTTGCCGCGCGCGTCCAGGCCCAGCCAGCTGTAGCAATGCGGGACATTGGGCCATTTGGCCATCGCCTGTTTAACTATGTCATCCATGCGCTTGATAAATTAGCGTGTGTATTGATCGAACCACTGGCCCAAAACCTGTGGCAACGTGCGCAAATGCCCGGGCGCCAGGCCGGCGGCAAAGCCGACGTGGCCGCCATGGTCTGGCTGCCACAGATGCACGTATTGTCCAACTTCATGCAGGGCAGGTAATGAGTTGACAGGGATAAAAGGGTCATTGCGCGCATTGATCAGCAGCGCTGGCACGCGCACGGTTGCCAGGTGCGGCTTGGCCGAGGCGCGCCGCCAATAGTCCTCGGTATCCTTAAAGCCATGCAAGGGCGCTGTAAAGATATTGTCGAAGGCATATAAGTCTTGCGCTGCCATCAAGGCCCGCGCATCAAACAGACCCGGATGCTGTTTTAACTTCGCCAAGGCCTTGGGCTTCATGCTGCGCAAAAACATGCGGGTGTATACCTGTCGGTTAAAGCCCCGCCCTATGGCACTCCCGCTGGCCGCCAAATCTAATGGCGAGCATACTGCTGCCACGGCTCGCACAGTGGCACCAGCGCTGCTTCCCGCCTCCTCAGCCCAGCGCATGAGCGCATTGCCACCCAGCGAAATACCGATGGCATACACCGGGCCTCTTTGCCAGCTGGCAAAGCGCTGCAATATCCAGCCGATTTCTTCGTAGTCGCCCGAATGGTAGGCGCGAGCTGCCCTGTTAAGTTCGCCGCTGCATCCGCGAAAGTGCGCCACGGCAAAGCCTATGCCCTGCCGTCGCGCATAGTCAGCACAGGCCAAAGCGTAGTGACTGGACGATGAACCCTCCAAGCCGTGGAACATGACCCACAGTGGCGCTTCGACCATGGGCTTAGGCTTGGCCGCAAGCCAATCGATATCGATAAAGTCGCCATCAGGCGTGTCCCAGCGCTCGCGCAAAAATACAGGGCGCTCCCCGGCATAAGACTGCGCCAGTTTGGCCGCGAAAATGGTTTGCAGATTCCCGCCGGGCAGCCACTGGGGTGCACGGTAATTCACACAGAGCCACCATGCAAAAACCGCCCGAAGGCGGTTTGCAAATCGACTTGCTGAAACATCAGCGCTTGTTTTGGAAGCGGCGCAAAGCGGCGATTTGCGCTACCAGGGTATGCAATTCAGACTGCGCCACCGCCAGATCGACATCGCTCTTGGCGTTACGCAAAGCTTCTTCGGCCAAGGCTTTAGCGGCATTGGCGCGTTCTTCGTCCAGGTCTTTGCCGCGGATGGCGGTGTCGGACAGTACGGTCACGCTATCGGGCTGGACTTCAATGATGCCGCCGGCAACAAAGACAAACTCTTCGCCGCCGTCCGCCAATTCAATGCGCACCGAGCCTGGCCTGACGCGGGTGATCAGCGGCGTATGGCGCGGATAAACACCAAGCTCACCCGCTTCGCCAGGCAGCGCGACAAAGCGCGCTTCCCCAGAAAAGATTAACTCCTCCGCGCTCACCACATCAACGTGGATGGTGTTCATGGCTTAGACCTTTTTGGCTTTTTCGAAGGCTTCGTCGATATTGCCGACCATGTAGAAGGCTTGTTCCGGCAGGTGATCGCACTCGCCAGCCACAATCATCTTGAAGCCGCGGATCGTTTCGGCCAGGGTAACGTACTTGCCGGGTGAACCAGTAAACACTTCAGCCACATGGAAGGGTTGCGACAAGAAACGCTGAATCTTACGGGCGCGTGCCACTGTCAACTTGTCTTCGGGTGCCAATTCATCCATGCCCAAAATCGCAATAATGTCGCGCAATTCTTTGTAGCGCTGCAATGTACCTTGGACTGCGCGGGCCGTCGCGTAATGCTCTTCACCAACCACTAAGGGGTCCAGCTGGCGGCTGGTGGAGTCCAGCGGATCGACCGCAGGGTAGATACCCAGCGAGGCGATATCGCGCGACAGCACCACGGTGGAATCCAAGTGGGCGAAGGTAGTAGCTGGTGAGGGGTCGGTCAAGTCATCCGCAGGAACGTAAACCGCTTGGATAGAAGTGATAGAGCCCACTTTGGTAGAAGTAATACGCTCTTGCAAACGGCCCATTTCTTCGGCGAGCGTAGGTTGGTAACCCACGGCAGAAGGCATACGACCCAAGAGTGCGGACACTTCGGTACCGGCCAATGTATAGCGGTAGATGTTGTCCACAAAGAACAACACGTCTTTGCCTTCATCGCGGAAGGATTCGGCGATGGTCAGACCGGTCAAGGCAACGCGCAAACGGTTGCCGGGAGGCTCGTTCATCTGGCCATAGACCATGGCCACTTTGGAGTCTTCGAGTTTCTCGAGGTTCACCACGCCAGAATCGGCCATCTCGTGGTAGAAGTCATTTCCCTCGCGAGTACGCTCACCTACACCCGCAAACACCGACAAACCGCTGTGCGCTTTTGCGATGTTGTTGATGAGTTCCATCATGTTCACGGTCTTGCCGACACCGGCGCCACCGAACAGACCGACCTTACCGCCTTTGGCAAACGGGCAAACCAAGTCAATCACCTTGATACCGGTTTCCAGCAATTCCTGCGAAGGCGAGAGCTCGTCATACGCAGGTGCCTTGCGGTGGATAGAGGCGGTCAGTGTTTGGTCCACAGGGCCACGTTCGTCGATGGGGTTACCCAACACGTCCATGATGCGCCCCAAAGTGCCTTTGCCAACCGGTACGGTGATCGCAGCGCCAGTATTCACCACCATGAGGCCGCGACGCAGGCCGTCAGAACTTCCCAGCGCAATGGTACGGACAATGCCGTCGCCCAATTGCTGCTGGACTTCTAATGTCAGCGCCGTTCCCTCGAGTTTCAATGCGTCATAAATCTTGGGCATCTGGTCGCGAGCAAACTCGACGTCCACCACCGCACCGATACATTGAACAATTTTTCCCTGGACGCCTGCGCCCGTGCTTGCTTGAGCCATGTTTTTTTGCTCCAAAATAAAAATTAGACAGCAGCCGCGCCTGCAACGATCTCGGACAATTCCTTGGTGATCGCAGCTTGACGCGTCTTGTTGTAAACCAGTTTGAGTTCGTTGATAACGCTGCCTGCGTTGTCGGTCGCAGACTTCATCGCAACCATGCGGGCCGACTGCTCGGACGCCATGCTTTCAGCCACGGCTTGGTACACCAGGGCTTCAACGTAACGTAAAAGCAAATCATCGATCACCACATTCGCATCGGGCTCATAGATGTAGTCCCAACTCGCGCGGGTGGCATGCTTATTCAACGATTCGGCGGACAGCGGCAACAATTGCTCCACCACTGGCTCTTGCTTCATCGTATTAATAAAGCGGGTAAAGCACAAGTAAATCACCCGCACTTCGCCTGCCACATAAGCATCCAGCAGTGCTTTGACTGGACCGATTAGCTTTTCCAAATGTGGCGTATCGCCTAGATGCACCGCCTGGGCCAGAACTTTGACGCCAGAGCGGTTCAAAAAACCCAAACCTTTGTTGCCAATGGCGACCGCTTGCGGCTGCAGCCCCTGGCCTTGTAGCTCGCGCATTCTGTGGTGCATGCTGCGCAACACATTGGTGTTGAGGCCGCCGCACAAACCTTTGTCGGTAGTGACCACAATATAACCCGCACCATTGGCCTGGTTGACCTGCATAAAAGGATGCACGTATTCCGGGTTGGCTTGGCTGAGGTTGGCCGCGATATTGCGGATCTTTTCGCTGTAGGGGCGCGCTGCGCGCATGCGCTCCTGCGCCTTGCGCATTTTGGAAGCCGCCACCATTTCCATGGCTTTGGTGATCTTCTTGGTGTTTTCCACCGACTTGATCTTGCCGCGTATTTCCTTGCCTGCTGCCATCAGTTACTCCTGTGTGCGTGGGCGGCTATCAAGCAAAAGTCTTCTTGAAAGCGGTCAGTCCGGCGGTCAGTTCAGCCTCGGCTTCTTTGTCCATCGCTTTGTTGGCTTCCAAATTAGCCAACAAACTGGCGTGCTTATCTTGAAGATAGGAATGCAACTCGCGCTCGAACATCAAGACCTGCTTGATCTCGATGTCGTCCATAAAGCCTTTGTTAACCGCAAACAAAGTGGCGGCCATCAAGCTGATAGTCAGCGGGCTGTACTGGGCTTGCTTCAACAACTCGGTAACGCGGGCACCGCGGTCGAGTTGCTTGCGGGTGGATTCGTCCAGATCGGAAGCGAACTGTGCAAACGCGGCCAATTCACGGTACTGCGCCAAGTCGGTACGGATACCGCCGGACAGGCCCTTAACCAGTTTGGTTTGTGCAGCACCGCCCACGCGGGACACCGAAATACCAGCGTTAATCGCGGGGCGAATGCCTGCGTTAAACAGCGAAGTCTCCAAGAAGATTTGGCCGTCGGTAATTGAAATCACATTGGTTGGAACGAAAGCGGACACGTCGCCGGCTTGAGTTTCGATAATCGGCAATGCGGTCAACGAACCGGTTTTGCCTTTGACTGCGCCTTTGGTGAAGGCTTCGACATAGTCTGCGTTCACACGGGCAGCACGCTCAAGCAAACGGCTATGTAGATAAAACACGTCGCCAGGGTAGGCTTCGCGCCCAGGAGGACGACGCAGCAACAGGGACACTTGGCGATAAGCCACAGCCTGCTTGGACAAGTCGTCATACACAATCAGTGCGTCTTCGCCGCGGTCGCGGAAGTACTCGCCCATCGTGCAGCCGGAGTAGGCCGATACGTACTGCATGGCGGCCGACTCAGAGGCCGATGCGGCCACCACAATCGTGTACTCCATGGCGCCGGCTTTTTCCAACGCGCGCACTACGTTTTTGATGGACGAGGCTTTTTGCCCGATCGCCACATATACGCAGGTCATGTGCTGACCTTTTTGGTTGATGATGGCGTCGATGGCCACTGCCGTTTTCCCAGTCTGGCGGTCACCAATGATCAATTCACGCTGACCACGGCCAATCGGCACCATCGAGTCAATCGACTTGAGGCCGGTTTGCATAGGCTGGCTAACGGATTCACGCGCGATCACACCAGGCGCGACTTTCTCAATCACGTCGGTCATTTTGGCGTTAATCGGACCTTTGCCGTCAATCGGTTGGCCCAAGGCGTTGACCACACGGCCAATCAGCTCGGGACCCACGGGTACTTCCAGAATACGACCGGTACATTTGACGATGTCACCTTCCGAGATCTGCTCGTAGTCACCCAAAATCACCGCGCCCACGGAGTCGCGCTCAAGATTAAGCGCCAGGCCGAAGGTGTTGTTAGGGAATTCCAGCATCTCGCCCTGCATCACGTCGGACAGACCGTGCAAGCGAACAATACCGTCGGTAACCGATATCACGGTACCCTCATTACGGACGTCGGCGGTTACCGCGAGTCCCTCGATGCGGCTCTTGATGAGCTCGGAAATTTCTGCCGGATTGAGTTGCATTACTCTTTCCCTCTTTCTTGTTAAGACTAAATCCCGGACACCAGTTGCTTACGCAGCCAGCGCCACTTTCATTTGTTCCAAGCGGGCTTTGACGGAGGTATCCAAAACCTCATCGCCGACCGCAATGCGTACGCCACCAATCAAGTCTTCTTGAATCTGCACGGTAATGTGCAATTTGCGGCCAAAACGCTTTTCCAAAGTCTGACGCACGCTGTCGAGCGACTGGGCATCTACCGCGAAGGCGCTGTACAGCACGGCATCCGATGCGCCCGACTGCTCATTCATGTGCTTGCGAAACTGAGAAGCAATTTCAGGCAATGCGCTCAAACGACCGTTGTCGATGAGTTCATGCAGAAAATTGTCAGCCAGCGCCGCCACAGGAGGCTTATTGCTAACCTTAAGCAAATCCAGCAATTGCCCGCTGGTCGCTTTTGGGTTGCTAGCAAAACGCAGCAGCTGCGCATCAGAGGCCAGCGCAGACACCTCATCAAGCCATTGCGAAGTCGCCTGCAAATGCGCTGCACTCGCCTTGAATAGCGCATCCGCGTAAGGCCGGGCAATTGTTGCAAGTTCAGCCATACCAGCCTCTAGAGTTCGGTCTTGAGGCGTTCCAACAAGTCTGCATGCACTTGGGGGTTCACTTCTTTGCGCAGAATCTGCTCGGCACCTTTGACTGCCAATGCAGCTACGTCGTGGCGCAAAGACTCACGAACCTTGACCGCTTCTTGCATCGCTTCTTGATGGGCAGCAGCCACAATACGCGCACCCTCTTCGCCTGCGCGCGCTTTGGCTTCGTCGATGATGTGCTGCGCACGGCGCGCGGCATCGGCCAAGACGGCCGCAGACTCCGAACGGGTTGCGGCAAGCTTGGTCTCTACTTCGCGGTGGACGTTGGAGAGCTCAATCTTCGCATGCTCAGCAGCAGCCAAACCATGCGAAATCTTCTCTGCGCGTTCGTCCAGCGCCTTGACCAAAGGGGGCCAGATGTATTTCATTGTGAACCCGACCAAAATCAGGAACACAATCATCTGAATAATCAGCGTACCAGTAATACTCACTTCTCGTCCTTTCCCGAATGAATTCGGAGGGCCTCGGTCACCAAGTGACGCAGGCCGTAACTGAACAGGGGAATTACTTGGGCAGATTAGCGATCTGGCCGAGGAAAGGGTTGGCGGTGGTAAACCACAGGGCAACACCAGTACCGATAATGAACGCAGCGTCAATCAGACCCACGAGCAAGAACATTTTGGTCTGCAATTCGCCCATTAGTTCAGGCTGGCGTGCAGCGGCTTCCAGATATTTGCTGCCCATAATGCCGATGCCGATACAAGCGCCAGCAGCGCCAAGACCGATGATCAAACCTGCGGCAAGCGCAACAAAACCGATAAGTTCCATGATAGCTCCTTAAAAAAAACGAAAAACAAAATCAATGGTGATCATGCGCCTGACCCACATACACCAGGGTCAGCATCATGAACACAAAAGCTTGCAATGTGATGATCAAAATATGAAAGATCGCCCACACGGTGCCGGCAACGATGTGTCCAATAGACAAAGCAATACCGGTAAATGACATCGATATCGCGCCACCCATGAGCGCGATCAGCAAAAAGATCAACTCGCCGGCGTACATATTGCCGAAAAGTCGCATGCCATGCGAAACCGTCTTGGCGACGAATTCAATCATCTGCATGGCAAAGTTGAAAGGGTACAGGAGAAAGTGATCGCCAAATGGCGCGGTGAACAACTCATGAATCCAGCCGCCAAGGCCTTTGATCTTCACGCAGTAGTAAATAGAGATGATCAGCACGCTCACCGAAAGGCCCATTGCCGCGGACAAATCAGCCGTGGGAACCACGCGCATGTATGCATGGTGCGCGTCACCGCCATTGGCTGTGAAGAGCACTTGCCAGAGCATCGGAATCAGGTCCACCGGCAGCAAGTCCATGGCATTCATCATGAAAATCCAGATGAACACGGTCAAGGCCAAGGGCGCTACAAATTTACGGCTTTCGGCGTTGTGCACAATGCTTTTGGCTTGGGCGTCAACCATCTCAACCAACAACTCGACTGCCGCCTGCAAACGCCCAGGAACTCCAGAAGTAGCCCGTCGCGCCGCCATCCACATTACCAAGCAACCGATCACACCAAGGGAAATCGCCCAGAAAAGCGAATCCATATTGAACACCGTAAAGTCCACGATGCCACCCATTGGCTTGTTTTGCAAATGGGTAAGGTGATGGCCGATGTACTCACCGGCGCTCGGTCCATGTTCAGCTGACATATGTCCTTGGATCCTAGACTTGGTTTGACACTGGCGCTTTGGGCTTGTAGGCCAAGGTCAACCAGTGCACTTTCATCGTTAACACCAAGCCCACTAATAAAGCGGGCCAACTCAAATTCTTTACCACCCAAGGCGCGCCGAGCAGCATCGCTAGCGTCAAACCCACCTTGACCATCTCCCACACTAACAGAGCAGCCACACCGGACAATGCGTTAATCGGCGTAGGTTTTCGGCTCATACCGCGCGCCAGCAAGGCATTCGGTAGTACCACCGCAAGAGCACCATACGCGACCGACCAGCCCCGTGAACTCACCAATCCCGCAATCGCCGCAAAGACCAACCCGCAAAGCGCCTGAAGCGCCACGACTTGCCATGCTGACATACCCGGTTGCATTTCGCGCAAGGCCTTAGCCTGTGCCGCGTCAAGGGTAACAAAATCCTCTTCAGAATCTTCCCGCCAAGGGTCTTTATAACCCTCTAAAAGTTCTGTCGTTTTTTTTGACACCTCGGTACGCCCGAACATGCATGAGAGCCCACGAGTATATAACATCTTTACGAAACCGCCTGTTTCGGTGCGCGCCATCCCCCACGGCGGCGGGCTGGGCCGATAATGGAAAGATGAATAAAAGTCACGATGTCTCCCAGACGACTCCGGCCACAATGCCCGCGAATGCCGGCGACTCTTTGATTGACTACCCTTGTGACTTTCCGGTCAAGGTCATCGGCCAGCGCCACCCCGAATTTGTGGACACCATGGTCCGCCTGGCACAAGACTTTGACCCTGAATTCGGGGCGCACAAGGTGGAGTTGCGGGCCAGCAAGACAGAGAAATACCTGGGCATCACCCTGATCGTGCGCGCCACTAGCCGTGCCCAGTTGGACGGCTTGTATTTGGCGCTGACCGGGCATCCGATGGTCAAGGTCGCCTTGTAAATGCCACCACCTATGAAGATTGTCATGCTGGGCCGGGTCGAATACCGACCGACGCTAGAAGCCATGCAGGCCTTCACCGCGGCACGCCAAACGCATACTGCCGATGAGCTCTGGGTCTGCGAGCATCCGCCCACTTTTACGGAAGGTATTTCCAGTCGTAGCGAGCACTTGCTGGCTCCGTCAGAAATACCGATGTTCCGGACGGACCGCGGCGGGCAAGTCACGTACCATGGCCCCGGTCAGGTTGTCGCCTACCCGTTGATTGATTTGCGGCGCGCCGGCTATTTCGTCAAAGAATTTGTATTTCGTATAGAAGAAGCGCTAATTCGCAGCTTGGGCGAATGGGGCGTTACCGGACACCGCGTGCGTGGAGCCCCTGGTATTTACGTGCGGCTACAAGACCCGGGAGGCCATAGCCGCTTGACACCCAAGCCGAGCGGCGCGGCACCGGATTTCAGCGAACTGGGCAAGATTGCAGCCCTGGGTATCAAGGTCAGTCGCCACTGCAGCTACCATGGTGTGGCGCTGAACGTAGGCATGGACCTGACGCCCTTTGATTTGATCAATCCTTGCGGCTACGCAGGCCTGCAAACCGTTGATCTTTCTACAATCGGGGTCTCCATCGCCTGGGAGGAAGCCGCAGCCATACTCGCTGCGCGTTTGCAAAGCGCCCTGATCCCCTGAAAGTCTCCATGCCCCACACCAGCCAGCCTAGCCCCGCCTACGACCCTTTGGTCAAGCAAAAAGCCGGCGCCAAATTGGCGCGCATACCGATCAAAGTGCAGGCCGGCGAAGTGTTGAAAAAGCCCGACTGGATACGCGTGAAAGCCGCGTCCAGCGGCACGCGGTTTTATGAGATCAAAGACATTTTGCGGGCCAACAATCTGGTCACCGTGTGTGAAGAAGCGTCTTGCCCCAATATCGGCGAGTGCTTTGGCAAAGGAACCGCCACTTTCATGATCATGGGCGATAAATGCACGCGGCGCTGCCCGTTTTGCGATGTAGGCCATGGGCGACCCGACCCTTTGGACGCCAATGAACCGGACAACCTGGCCCGTACGATTGCTGCCTTAGCCCTCAGCTATGTGGTGATCACCAGTGTGGACCGCGATGATTTGCGCGATGGCGGCGCCGGCCACTTTGTGCAGTGCATTCAAAAAATCCGCGAACTTTCACCGACTACCCGCATTGAGGTGTTGGTGCCCGACTTCCGAGGTCGTGATGATCGTGCGCTCAAGATTTTGCAAAGCGCGCCGCCCGATGTGATGAACCACAATATTGAAACAGTGCCACGCTTGTACAAAGAAGCTCGGCCCGGTTCAGACTATCTGTTTTCCCTCAATTTGCTCAAGAAATTTAAGGTGCAATTTCCAGATATTCCGACCAAAAGTGGTCTGATGGTGGGATTGGGTGAAACCGACGAAGAAATTCTGGCCGTCATGCAGGACATGCGGGCCCATGACATTGATATGTTGACCATCGGCCAGTACCTAGCGCCATCGAGCAGCCACCTACCGGTGCGCCGTTATGTGCATCCCGATACCTTTAAGCAGTTCGAAACCCAAGCCTACGCGATGGGATTCAAACACGCGGCCGTCGGCGCCATGGTGCGCTCGAGCTACCACGCCGACCGCCAGGCGCAGCACGTGGGTACTGCGCAGCAAGCCTGAGTTCTTGGCATAGAGCTTGCCAAACCCCAAGGATGGTTTCGTATAGCCGGGGTCGATGAATGCATCGGCGCAATTCAATTGGGCTTTGATAATCCAGTCAGAAGGACACAAAAAAGCCCGTAAAAATTGAACTGACCCCAGAAAGTTGGACAGTTTAAAAAGCTGATTAGGCCATAGAGGGCTGAGTTCTGTATTGCACAGGACTCAGCCCTTTTAGTTTGATCTTGATCCGATCGTTGTTGTAGTAACGGATG
>Ga0214919_10004287_pt1 | contig 20944 bp, 21 predicted proteins | sample LL1503_MetaG_FD_177994 | JGI IMG/M metagenome (GOLD analysis project Ga0214919, IMG submission 177994) | Freshwater microbial communities from Lake Lanier, Atlanta, Georgia, United States - LL-1503 | ecosystem: Environmental > Aquatic > Freshwater > Lake | place: USA: Georgia | collected... | reverse complement strand
CTGCTAGCTCATCACCTTTATCAATAAGACCATCAAATAACTCATCTAGAGCCTTGTGCTGTCCGTAAAAATGTGATTGCCAATGTAATAGCTTAGTCTGAACTACGTTCTGTAAAACCATCTTAAATACGTAAGCATATTTTCCTTCTGTCCCGTCCATCTTTGGCTGTGCCATATCTTCCTCGTGATCTATCCCACTTGGATCCTCTTTGTGTATAACATCACCGAATGCACTTAGATTTAAAATTTTGTCCATTATTAGAAATATATTTGTCTATATATTCTCATTGCTTGTTTTTTTATAATCACATAGAAGAGCACATTTATTTTAGTTTCACCCGGAACTTTTATTAAATATATAGGTTGAAGTAAAGATACTATTAACTTATGAACTGGCGTAAACTTGGAACAGGAGAGAAGATCTCGCTAAACGAATACCTTCACGATTGGTTGAAGGATAATGACGATCACAAGATATACGTAGGCTGTGACTCCCATAACTCTGGAAATAAAACAACTTTTGCAGTGGCTGTAGTTATGCACAATCAGCGAAAGGGCGGACATGTAATTTACAGTAAACTGATATTACCTAGAATGTCATCTAGGTACGAGAGGCTATGGAAAGAGGTTGAGTTAAGTGTGGAGACTGCTCAAAGCATGATAGATAGCGGTATACAAAAACCAGATTATATTGATGTTGACCTTAACCCAGATCCTAGATACCAATCTAATTCTCTGTTAAGAGCTGCGGTAGGACTAATAGAATCAATGGGAATGGAGGCTAGATATAAAACACTTTCGCCCTGGGCTATTTCGATAGCAGACACCCTTTGTAAATAATGCCATGAAAATAAATGTGATATATTTTAAGTCACATGGAACCTAGTGAAGATGTGCAGCTATAAGGTGCATAAAATAAAATAAAAGACAATGAAAAAATCAATTTTCTTACTTGCAGCAGTCGCTTTTTTAGCACTAGTTTCCTGTAACGGTGGTGCTTCTTCTAGTGAACCAACTACTATTGACTCTACTTCTGTAGCAGTTGATACCACGTTAGTTGCTGATAGCACTGCGGTTATCGTTGATAGCGCTAAAACTGCTACTCCAACTGTTAAGTAATTAGTACCCCGGAAAAGTTCCGGGACCTAACGGAGAGGTACCAAAGTGGTTTACTGGACCGGTCTTGAAAACCGGCGATCTCGAAAGGGATCCGTGAGTTCGAATCTCACCCTCTCCGCAATAAATCCGATTGAAAGATCGGATTTTTTTGTGAAATATTTTTTTATCCCGTGTCCATATATTACATTTGAATTAAATAAAAAGGTATATGAAAAATCTAATCGCATTCTTAGCAATAATCTTCTTAACATTAGGTGTTAAAGCACAGACCACTTTAGAGACTGCAGTTTTGAAAGAACTAAATTCTTACAGAACCGGAAGAGGCCACTGTACTTTAAAGATAGAGCCAGCACTTTCAGTATGGACGGCTTATCATGCAAAATATCTAACTAAATTAAATGAGATAGGTGCTAAAGACACTACACATGATGAGAGTAGGGATATTCCAAATTGGAGAGAACTTACATTCGCACAAAGAGATGCTGAATTTAATAAAGCAGAGGAAGATAGCCACATAAGTAAAGGCGAGGTTCAGACAAGGTCAACAATACCATTCAAACCGGGAACTCCTGAAAAAGATATTGCCAAAAGAATTATCCAAGGATTTCACGATTCACCTCTTCACAAAAAAATTATAAATTCTGATTATGATACAGATTACGATTTACCTATTGTTGGTATTTCAGTAATTAAAAATAAGGAGCAAGTTGGTGGATATGATGTATATACAGTCGTTATCGATTTAGGTTTTAAATTCAAATAATTTATTTCTTATCTGACGGAGGTGTACATTTAGCGCTTAGCGAAAATGCTGTCCCTCCTAGAGGTGAGAATACCGCCAATTGCATAGCATCCCTTTTAAAATCCTTAATTAGAGTAAATGAGAAATTCTCTTTTGGTATGATAGTAGGTTTAGGAATAAGCCCGCTCTTAATAGAAGCTGTTGTAAATGGTAGATGTTCTGCTGAAGACATTCCATCAATCTTAAGTTCCGCTCCTCTTTCAAGATTTAGTGCATAAACCTCTATCTTTCCTTCAGAGTCAAAGAATTTAGGTTGTATTTCTTTAATGCCTCTTTTCTCGCCCATGCTAACCAATTTTTTAGTTATGGCATTAACCAAAGAATTATTTTTATTATACACCTCATTTAGAATCCTTTTATATGGGTAAACAATGTAATCCTTACCCTTTATATTTTCTTTTGTGACAGCTTCACCCTTTCCAGTTTTAGCTGCATTATTGATATCATCAAAAGCTTTCTGTGTGAATGGCTTTAGCATAAAACCCCCATGGCTTCCTGCAAACGGGGAAAGACCAATCTTTCCGCCATATGAGTATACAAAAGAATCAGGTACTGTAAATGGATCAAATTGAATTTCCATCGTAGTTCCCTTTCTGGCCATAGCATAAAGCTTTTTGTCATATCCGCAATACAAATCCTCAGCTGAACCTTTAGTTCCAGTTCCTTTTAAAATTGCTCCGCATTTTAATTTACTTGGCTCCTCTATTTGTTCACCTATTACTCCCATAAGAGCAGATAGCTTCTGAACAGCTTTAAATTTTTCATCCTTAGGATCATCACCCTGTTTGTAATCCGGACCTTGATTAGGCATTGCGTTCTTAGTGATAGTAACCTTATCTGAAAGGTCTTTTAGAAAATCCTTTATGTCTTCATCACCTTTCTTAAAGTATTTATAAAGAAGCTCTTTTACTATCGATGATAGAGTTTCTAGTCTCGCCTTTGCTAATCCTGAATTGCTTCCTTCGTATTTCTCTTCTTTCAACGCCTTAACAACACCAGAACCTAGAGGTACCTTACTCGTAGAAGCAGTAAGCTTTATATCGATTTTTTGTCCAATATAATTTTGGTTATTTAAAATAGGCAGGATATTTTTTTCAAAGTCGCTGTATATCTTACCTAGGTCACCCTCTGGAATGTCTTCTAGTTTAAATTTCCCAGAATCAAAATTAAAAGACCAAGGCATTTCTTTACCTATTGGTTCTGCAGTTGTAGCCTCGTTTAAGTTCTGGTTATATTCCAGTACAAATTCCAAAAAGCTTGTTTTTACGTGTGGCATATTCTAAATTTTATATTTACTCCATATATATCAACAAAGAGATATATAATGATCTATGTCTAATATTAAATCCTTCGCTTCCTTTATAAACGAGTCAATGCTCGTGATGGAGGGAAGGTACGATAGCCTAGTGGGTCAAATAGTTTCAGATACCATTAATCTAATTAAGAAATCCAATAACGGTGAAGAAACCTACGAGGGTATAAAAGTTAGATACACATCAAAAGACGATGTACCATCTTTCTTTGAGTTGATAGAGGATGAGATTTACCTACCTGTAGGTGAATACACAACGGAAAGATCTGGTATCGAAGTTATAGTTAAGCTTGTTATTGTTAGAGACGAATCCCCAGTTTATCCTGACGCTTATATAATTAGCGGTGATGCTGATGACGAATCGGCAACCATATATTTAGAGATCAGTATTAATCCTGAATTTGAACCGCAATGCTATTCTGACATAACACCAGATCTAAGGGATATAGTTAGACATGAGGTTGAGCATTTAACTCAAAGGGGCTGGAATGAAAAACCAGGTAAGTTCATGAAACATAATATGGTCGTTAGAAAAAGAATAGAATCCGATCCTAATTTAAGGTATAGATACTACCAGCTCAAGGATGAGGTTGATGCTAATTTACACGGTCTATATGCAAAGGCTAAAACTATGAAAAGACCATTTGCAGAAGTTGCCGTTGAATTTTTGGACAGACAAGCAAGAAAGGGAATCATTCCAGAAAACAAGAAAAGAGAAATCTACAACATCTGGAAAAAGAGAGCAGCTCTCATCAAAGGTCTCCCGCCTTTATAATACTAAAAAATTTTATTGGTATTTTCCCGAAAAATTTTTTTGTATCGGGAAATAATAATACATTTGTATAGTACAAATAAACAAATGGTTGCGTAGCTCAGCGGATTAGAGCAACTGCCTTCTAAGCAGTAGGTCACAGGTTCGAATCCTGTCGCGATCACAAAAAGGTTGGCAATCTGCTGTAAAACTCTGGTTTCCTTCTGTTCTTTGAAATGTCCGGGTGGTGGAATTGGTAGACACGACAGGCTTAAGATCTGTTGCAATTGCGTGAGAGTTCGAGTCTCTCCCCGGATACGAAAAATGATAAACACGTTGGATATATAGACAAAAGAGTTTACCAAAATGACCAAAATAATAATAACCGACGATCAGATAATAGAAGCTATATCATCAGGGGAAACGATGAGCACATGCGCAGTTAATCTCGGAATTAAATTCATGACTTTCAAAAGAAGGGCGATGAAGATTGGTATTTATAAACCGAATCAGGGTAGAAAGGGAATGGAAAGAGATCCGTCTGAATTCAAAAAATTTACTATACCCCTAGAACATATAATTTTCGGGAACTACGATAAAGCATACACTTCATCAAAGCTAAGAAAAAGATTAATAAAAGCGGGATATAAAGAAAACAAATGTGAAGATTGCGGTATAAATAAATGGAACGGAAAAGAATTAGGTTTGGAACTACACCACAAGGACGGGAATAAACTAAACAACAGATTGGAGAATCTAGCTATTCTTTGTCCCAATTGTCACAGCTTAACGCCAAACCATTCTTTACCAAAAAAATAATAATGCCCAAGTGGTGTAATGGCAGCCACGTATGCCTTAGGAGCATATGTCGAAAGACGTGCCGGTTCGAGTCCGGCCTTGGGTACTAAATAAATCAATATGATTAAAGATCAAGACATTTTATTTGTCACAACCACTTTATATAGTAAGTGGTTAAATTACCAAAAACAACTTGTCAAAAAACATTTTCCTGAAAGCGAACACATTGTTGTCGACGGAAGGAATAATTGGCCATATGCTTGGTTCCATTGGTTGAACCCTCTCAAGAACACAAGCGCCAAATGGTTTGTTCATTTGGATGAGGATTGTTTTCTTAATAGCAGAGAAGAGTTATTGAAGTTGATCCAAAAGATGGGGGATGAAGAACTTACTCTTTCTGCAGTATCTGACGGATATCATCACTACAGAGGGGCTAATCCAGTTGCTATCAATTCTTTCTTTATGGTGGGTAATGTTGATCACTTTAACGATCTTAATTTTGATACCCGAGAGGTTACATTCGAACATACCGTAGATGGATGGAGAAACAATAAAGGAATCATTTATAATGCTGATAGACACCGCTCAGACTTCGTGTACCCGCACGAAATAATGGAGAATGGTGAAAACTGCTCTTATGAACAAGAGCCTTATTATATGATCCTATGGATGTTAAAAGAGAAGGGAAGAAAATTCAATTACCTATATCCTCACTTCGATGAACGCTTTAAATCAACAAATCCAAGGGTGACTAAGGGGTCTGATGATATAGCTATTCATATGTGGTATACTCGTCAATGGGAAAGCTCGATGATGGTTCATGACACCCCGAATTCTTTTCGATATAATGCTGTAGAAGAGTATATCAACAAAAATATGTTATGATAAACCACAGCTCACTATTAGCACAGGAAGCAAAAAATAGATACACAAAAGAATCACCTAAGTTTGTTATAATAGACAACTTATTTGACGAGGAATTCATTCTGAAATGCCAGGATGAATTTTTAGTGATTGAGGATTCTGAATTTGTGCATTATGCAAACCCATATTTCGAGTATGAGAAGTACGCTATGAATAATCAGGACGAAATGCCAGAGAATCTAGTATCGTTATTTAGATATGTTCATTCAGATAAATTTATTGACGCAGTATCAGAAATAACAGGAATCGAAGATCTTTTGGTTGACGAAAAAAGATGGGGAGGTGGATTACACAAAACTAAAGAAGGAGGGTATCTTTCAATACATAAGGACTTCAATATTCTTCCTACAACATATAACGACGATAAGCAAATGCTAAGATGTGTCAATCTTATCGGATATCTTAACAGCAGCTGGAAGCCAGGTGATGGTGGAGAATTGGAATTCTGGACAGAAGACGGGGTTAAGGAAGTAATTGAACCTAAATTTAATAGATGGGTTTTATTCGACACCAGAAATAATTTTCACGGACATCCTTACCCTTATCAGGGAACTAGTCCAAGAATTTCTATAGCTTCCTATTATTACATAAGAACTAATGTGATCGAAGGGGAATGGAGTTCAACTGAATATTTGAAACTTCCCTGGATGGAAGAAAGTGAAGAGTATGAAGCAGAAAGAAAGAAAAGAGCAGATCATAAATTAAGATATTCAAATCTAATCAGAAATGTATAAATACGATTTCCTTATAGTGGGATCCGGATTATTCGGATCCACCTTTGCACAACAAGCAAACGAAAAAGGGTACAGTTGTCTAATAATAGATAAGAGAAATCATAACGCAGGAAATGCTTATAGCGAGAATGTTAATGGCATTAATGTACATAAATACGGGCCACATATATTCCACACATCGGACGATCGGATCTGGAACTATGTAAACCGATTCGCAAGCTTTAATAACTTCGTAAACAGGCCTAAAGTGAGTTATAAAGGGGACTTATATTCTTTCCCCATAAACTTATTTACTCTATATCAGTTATTTGGTGTTAAGACTCCAGAAGAGGCTAACGAAATCCTAGAATCAGTAAAGATACATTCAGATTCTCCGAAAAATCTAGAGGAGTGGATTCTATCTCAAGTTGGTGAAGAGATCTATAAAAAATTCATATACGGGTACACTAAGAAGCAATGGGGTAGGGATCCTAAAGAATTGCCTTCTTCAATTATCAGAAGACTTCCGATTAGATTAACCTTTGATGATAACTATTTTAATGACGTATATCAGGGTATACCCATTGGTGGATATACCAAGATGATCGAGAAAATGCAGGAAGGTGTTGAGGTTAGACTTGGCGTTGATTTCTTTGAGAACAAAGAGCAATTCGAGAGCGAGGCTAAAACGATAATTTTCACCGGAGCTATTGACGAATTCTTTGGTTATAAATTTGGACCATTAGAATATAGGAGTCTAAGATTCGAAACTGAGGAATTGAATATTTCTGACTATCAGGGTAATGCTTTAATTAACTACACTGAGGAGGAAATACCATACACCAGAATCTGCGAACACAAGCACTTCGAATTTACAAAAAGCGATTTCACAATAATAACTAGGGAATATCCAGATTCATGGGAACCTGGTAAGGAAAGGTATTATCCTGTGAATAACGCAGAAAATAATCTAAGGTACGTAGAATATCAAAAATTATCAAATGCTATAAACGACAAATATATTTTTGGTGGCAGATTGGCAGAGTATAAATACTACGATATGCACCAGGTTATAGGAAGCGCGCTACATAAATTTAAACAGCTAACAAATTACGAATACTAAATATGAGTTCAAATCCTAAATTTACAATATTCACTGGATTCTATAATTATCTAGATGATTTAGAAAAGGTTTACGAATCTATAAAAAACCAAACTTATTCCAATTGGGAGTGGCTTGTTTGTGACGACTTCAGCGATGATCCTGCAGTTTTAGAAGCTTTGAAGAATCTAGAAAAAAATGATAGCAGGATAAGATTGATCTATCCTAAATGGAAGAACCACTATTACTGGAATTTACCAGTGTCTGAATCTACCGGGGATTTTATACTTGTTCAAGATTCTGATGATCTAATGTACCCAAAGCTACTGGAGTGTTATTTATATCACTTTAAAAAGTTTCCAGAGTTATCAGTTATGGGAGCAACATCAGTAATGAGAGGGGGAAATGTAACGGGACATTCAATAGGTGCTAAGTATGTAAAATATAAAGGATCATCTAATTACATCGAAGCTTTAAAAAATGATGTTCATTCAATATCGGGAGATGCTAGGTGTTTTAGAAAATCTGCTATATTGCATAGGGGAGATATCGTAAGAGAAGGAGAGTATGTGTGCAGCATGAGTGAGGATGTTATGAAAATGCTTAACTATGAAGAGTGTGGTAAAATACTATGTCTTCCCAGGACACTCCATGACTATACATACAGAACAGGATCTGTGTCGGGACCTATGTGGCAGAGCAGAGGGATTTCGATAGAATCTATAGATAAAGAGCATCAGGAAATGATAGCTAAAGCAAAGACACGTACAGATAGGGAAACCCTGGAATCTATACATTATCATTATGAGAACTCATTTGATTCTTTATATCAGATGTACTATTCGAATCTTGGTAGTATAACATACAGAGCAAGAGTGGAGTACTATAACAGTAAGCTAAATGCGAGGGACAGAAATAGAATAGGTGAACTCTATTTTGATCATGATTTTTTCTTTAATGAAAAAATAGAATATCCATCGCATTTAATTTTTTCTATCAAGAATATTGGTGATATAGAAACATTTGCAAATAGGTTATCAACAGTGGATCCTTCAATAGAACAAATTGCAATAACACTAGAAACGGAAGCACAGGGTATTAAAAGCGAAATGGAATCTGCCATTTATAATGCTGGATTTACTGGATGGTACTTTATAGATTTCTGGAATATGTTTACTTTTATATTAAACCCAAAAGCAAGATAAACAATGAAAATAGATTATGATTTTATCGAAATAGGAACATCAGATTTCGACACGTTGATTCAGGAAGCCGATGATCTAAAAATAGGTTTAAGTATTGAACCTATTTCCAAGTATCTAAAAGCTCTTCCAAATCCTGCTGGGGTTACCAAAGTTAATGCTGCTGTTTCTGACAAAGATGGCAAGATAGACATTTATTACATAAGTGATGATAAGATATCAGAACACGGTTTACCCTATTATATAAGGGGATGCAATAGCGTAGACAGACCCCATAATTTTTCAATTAAACAAATAGGAGAAGAACTATACAACGAGCTTGTTACCATAGAAGAAGTTCCCACAGTCTCATGGACAACTCTAATAGAAACATATAACATCGGAACTATCAAATACTTAAAAGTTGATACGGAAGGCCACGAGTTTCAGATCTTAAGCTCATATTTTGAAGCATGCAAAAAGAATCCAGAATTATATGCAGACAAAATTCTTTTTGAATACAACGAGAACTCTAATCCAGAGGACATAGAAAATATGCTAAATGGTTTAAGCAATTACGAAATAACTAGGCTCAGAGATGATATTCTTTTGAATAAAAAATCAAAGGTGGAAAAAGCGTACGTTCTATACTCAAATGAAAAGTACGCAGACATTGTTACTGGAGCAGCAAAATCTATAAGAGAATTTAGTCAATTGCCTATTATAGTTTATATGTTGGATTCTGATCGTATTATAGATTGTGAAAATACGCAAACAGTAAAATGGAATTTCGACGTAAGCTATGATGATAACATGTACGTTGAACGTAACATGAATTTTTATGTTAACCGATATAGCGATAGTGTTTATAAGATATTAATACAAAGACCTGCGATAGTTAAACATGCGTTAGATAATTTTGCTAAAACGATTGCATATGTTGATAGCGATTCTGTTGCAACACCAAACTGCGATAACATCTTTAACCTGTATGATTGCGATTTGGAATTTCCTTGGTTCGTAGAAGGTATTCATGATTATTTAAAAATAGATGGAAGAGGTGGTGCAGATAGTAGGGATGATCTGAGCACAACTTTAGAACATCCAGCTTGCGAATTATTCGGAGTCGATCAATACATTAGGTGGAAATATAGACAAAGTGGATACTTTGTAGCTGGACAAAATACTAAATGGTTTCTACAAGAATGGAGTGATATGTGTCACCATGAAGAAGTCCTTAAGGATTTTAAATTATACGCTCCTTTCCACGAAGAAACATTAGCAAATGTTTTGCTTTGGAAATATAAGTATCTTGAAGGATTACCATACATTTATGTAAATGGATCTTTAGATGCAATAGAAAAAACATACATTCAATTCGAAACCACAAGGGAGGTTAATGATACATGGTTTAGAGTTCCTGAAAGCGAAGAATTAGTCTTATTCTTTCATGGAGAAAAAAATCATAAAATAATGAATGATATGGTACTTGAAATTAAAAAATATAACAAAATGGAAACACCTATCGAGAATAGTAAAATAAAGATATTAGCATTCAGTGACAAGAATTATGAATATCAAATAGATTACTTAATTCAGTCTCTACACCTACATGGACATAGCAACATCGAATTTCTTTATTACACAGTGGGATTTGATTCGGATCTTCAGCATCCAAATCTAATTAAAAAACCCTGGCCATTAGATCCTAATATGAAAAGATTCCCTTTTTATAAAGCAGGGATTTGTTTGGATGCGATAAGGACTTTTGGTGGCGACATCTTATTTTTAGATTCAGATATAGTTATCAGCAGAAGATTCAATCCAAATTTCTTTGTTCATGATTTAGACTATCCACTTCTTTCCGTTGGTAATTGGGATCTTCCTTATTATTATAACACAGTAGATCCTAATGCACAATTTCCTAAATTTAACTTAGAGGATAGGGTTATAGCAAATGAGGATAGCAGAAGTACTAGACATGACTTTTTCATATCTGGTATAACCTCTTCTGCATTCGGTAACATAAAGGGAATAAACCATGATGATCAATCATACGAGATCCTATTTGATGGCAAGGATTTTCCAATAAAGGTGTATGAAAATGAGCTGGAGAATCTTAGTGTAAAAGACTACAGCAGGTTAATGAGATATTACGGGGTTAGAAATCCCACAATGACTTATGTTTACAGCTGTGCATTAAGCTTCAATGAAAAATGTGAGGACTTCTTATTAGAGTGGAAATCCATAACAGAGAACGAATATCTAAATAGCTTTGATCGCGAATTCTATCCGATAGCTGAAGAGACTGCAATAAACGTTACATTATGGAGAAGAAATGCAACACAGAATTATGGTAGAATCTTCGTTAACACCCTATATGCAGATGTTGTTGATTATGTTGAGTCAAATAGCAATATAATGAATGCTCATATATTTGATAACTTATTACAGAAGTGCGAAGATTCAGAAAGGGTGCAATTCTATCACGGAATGATTGATGCCGGGGAAATAGGAAGATCAATAGAAAATATAAAAAGTAAAAAATGATTTCAATTTATCTAGACGATCAAAGAACACCATTAGAATCCCCATCACCTAATACTGAATGGGTTGTGGTTAAGAACTTCGAAGAGTTTATTGATCTGGTAGAAAAAACTGGATTGGATAACATCGAGATTATATCTCTAGATCATGATCTTGATTTTTCTGCAACCCGACATTATGTTGAGGAGGTTAGAGAAACCTATACTATTGATTATTCAAAGATAAAAGAAAAGACAGGCCTAGATGCTGCTAAATGGTTAATAGAGCATTCTAAATCTACAGGGAACGATTTACCCCAATGTTACACACACTCAGCAAATCCTATCGGTTGTTGCCATATCATGGGCTACATAAACCTCTACCTTAAGCTATGTAAAAGACCAGAAAGCTGCATAAGGATTAGATGGGATTATCAGATACAGGATAGTATATTTAGAAAATAATTTTTTTTCCTCGAAAAAGTTCCCTAAATTTGTGAAACTAAATTAAAGTAAAGATATATAAAACTCAATTAACAAAGAAATGAAAACAACATTCAGTAATATTATTAACCCGTTTATGCCAAAAGGCAACGCCCCGTTTATGCAGGTGGGGATTGCGAAATGGTATAATGGAAATAAGGTAGATCTGGATATGGTAAGTTAAGAATATAATTAAACTCAACATATAAAAACTCCGGATCTTCCAAAAGATTCGGAGTTTTTTTTTAGGGTGCGGTAGCTCAGATGGTAGAGCACAGGACTGAAAATCCTGGTGTCGGCGGTTCGATTCCGCCCCGCACCACAAATATAAAAGGAATGACAACATCAAGAGAAATTGAAATACCATTAATAGGACTAACCACATGGGTTAGCGATAAAGCTTCAGAATCTGAGATTATCGAAGCAGTTTCAGAAGCTGCAGTACTTTTCTGTATCGCTTCAGAAAAACACGGTAAGGGTACAACAAAAGAACTTGAATTAATAAAGAAAGAAAAAGAAATGAAACGAAAACGAAAAACATAGATCCAGACCAATTGAGTTACAGGTCAGGATCAATAAAATATAGAAATAGAAGACCCCGTAGCTTAATTGGTTAAAGCTTCCGACTTTTAATCGGAAGAGTGTGGGTTCGAGTCCCACCGGGGTCACAAACGTTCTTTGAAATATTAGCTCAATAAAAAGAGCACCTTACTATGATATATATTAAAAACACACAAATTATGTATAAATGTAAAACTTGCTTAAAAGAATTTGAATCTAGATATTCATACATTGGACATTGCTCAACACATAAAAGGGGTGAACAATATAAAATAGGAAGGAAAAAGAATACTGAAAAAAATAAAAGCGTAGATAAATTTTGTAAATACTGTTTTAAAAAATTTAAAAATGGATGGGAATTAGGAGGACATCAATCTAGCTGTAAGTTAGATCCTGGATTCGAAGAAAAGAAGCAGATTAAAGCAGATAAACTATCTGGAATAGCTAAGGGTAGGAAATTATCGGACGCTCATAAAAATGGTATATCGGTAAGTTTGAAAAAGTATCTTGATGAAAATCCAGGTAACATACCATACTTAAAGAATCATTCGTCGAAGGAGAGTTATCCGGAGTCGATATTAAGGAAAGCACTAATTAAAAGAGAAATAGTTGGATGGATACAGGAATACCCTTTTAAAAGATACAGTCTGGATTTTGCTTTTGTTGATAAGATGCTAGATGTTGAAATAGACGGGGAAACCCATTTATCTGAAGGTGTTAAAAAGAAGGATAAAGAAAGAGACCTTATATTAGAAAGTAACGGATGGACAGTTATGAGAATTACATCATTGGATATTAAAAAAGATGCTGATTCATTTATAGATAAGATCCTTGAATTTCTGGAAAGATTAACTTAATCTTGGTTCGAAAATTCATTGACATAACGGGAAGTAGAGGAGTCAGGTCGTCCTCGCCTGCCTTGGACGCAGGAGTTCGCTGGTTCGAATCCAGCCTTCCCGACCACGGGGGATTAGCTCAGTTGGCTAGAGCACTTGCCTTGCACGCAAGGGGTCATCGGTTCGAATCCGATATCCTCCACAACAAATACACGGGTTAGGTTAAGGTAACCAAAGGGACTCCAAATCCCTAGGAGTGAGTTCGATTCTTACAACCCGTGCCAAATTAAATTGTCCTGTGGTGTAATGGCAGCACATCTGGTTTTGGTCCAGAGAATAGAGGTTCGAATCCTTTCGGGACAACAAATTGTCGATTAGCTCAGTTGGTTAGAGCGCCACGCTGATACCGTGGAGGCTTCGCTGGTTCGAATCCAGCATCGACAACCAAACATTGTGACGTAGCTCAGAGGCAGAGCGCTGACCTGTTAAGTCAGATGTCGAGATATCGTAATTCTCCGTCACAGCAATAAGCGGATGTCGTATAATGGCTTATTACTCCAGCCTTCCAAGCTGGAGATGCGAGTTCGATTCTCGCCATCCGCTCCATAGCGAGTTAGCTCAGAGGAAGAGCACCCGGCTCATATCCGGAAGGTCGGGATCTCGGAATTCCCACTCGCTACTAGAAAAGATCAGGAAATATTTTTTTATCCCGAGATTAGTTCTTATCTTTACAGTCTCTTAGCTCAGTTGGTTAGAGCATCTGGTTTACATCCAGAGGGTCGTAGGTTCGAATCCTACAGGGACTACGTTAAATATGGGAATGCGCCGGAGTTGGAGAGCCGGGTCTGACTGTAAATCAGATGTCTAACGACTGAGTAGGTTCGACTCCTACCATGCCCACCAAATTTTATAAACATGAACAAAGAAAGGTTAACGAGTCTTGCAGAAAGACTATTAGAAATCCCTAATGTGATTTCGGAAAAACAAGGAATGGTTTTAGATTACAACGAACAGATTCAATCAATCTCGAATGAGATCTCTCAGATAGAATCAGTAATTAAAACCGAAATCAATTCACAGGTTGATGACAATGGAAAGAAGATTTACACGAATGCAGAATCAAGGGAAGCTGCTTTCATTGAAGTTTCAAGAACCAACAACGAGCTGATGTACAAGAGAAACTCTCTTTCCTCTGTACAAGGTTATCTTGCAATTGAAAGAATTAAGATTGAAGCATTCAGTAATGAACAACGAAACATTAGATCAATTCTATATTTCTTCGGTGGATCTGAAAGCGAAACATTTTAAAAAAATCTGTTAAATATTTTTTTATCCCGTAACAATATCATAAGTTTGCGATACAATTAAGAAAAATAATCTAATTTTTTATATCATATGAGGAAAAATTCTTTAGCTACGAAGGGACTATCAATGTCTCAAGCACAGTCAATCTCTAATCTTTGCAACCAAAGATCAAGAGACATCTCTTTCAAATTAAGAGACATCAACAACGTTGAAAAAGTTCTTAAAATAGGAGAGGAGACCTATATCGAAACCCCCGGCAAAAAGATGCCAGAGAACGTGGTTGATCTGCTAGCAGATAAATCTAGACTTCATGCCACTCAGGCTTTCCTAATGGAAAACATTAAGGCCAAAGAAGAGATGCTTACTGGCATTAAGCATAAGCAGATGGAATTTGACATCGAGATTCCTAAATGTGGGGAACTTCTGGATGCTGAAATAGAATCTTCAGTTAGTGAAGATTGGGGTTGGGGTCAGCTTTCTTTATCTGAATACAATGAGTATTTAGAGGCAGAAGCTTTTGCATCTCACGTTGGACAGTTTATCCACAAAGGTGGTAAGTTAGATAATTTAAGATCTGAGTTACCGACACTTAAAACTCTAGAGTGGATCGAAGTAGAATCTGGAAAGAAAACTCCTCTTAAAGTTAGTGTACATCACACAGCTGAAGAGTTAGGTGATTTACACGAACAACTTGCTGGGGTTCACAGAAATCACGAGCAGCGTGTTAACTACTTCAAGGCGAAGGTTAAGAATTTAGTAACCACTGAGAACGCTCGAATTGCTAAGGAGAATGCAGTTAAGGAAGCTTCTGTTGCGGAAGCAAATCAAAAAGTCCTTAGCGATTACAACAAGACAAAAGAAGAATGGCAGGCTAACTACCGCAAAGCTTCTCATTTGTTCGAGGAAGAGCGTCAGAACGAAATTAAAAAAACAGCAGCTTTGAGAATCTCTATCGATCCTAGATTTCAGACGGTGATCGATATATTCTTAAAAGACGTAGCTGAATAAAGGAATTGGGTTGGGTGTGGATAGTCACAAGATGATTCCACATCCATTTAATCTGGGATGGTAGGGATTTATAAAAATATCGGCCTCGTGCCTCTATATTTATATGGTATATAAACTACAAAAATCTGTATCCGCCTTCGGGTGGGTACGTTCACATCCGCCTTTCCTACAAATTCTACAAACTGAGATAGAACTCACCAGTTAGACAGGTTATCGTATACGAAAAATTGGCTAACGAAAATGAGACTTAGTTTTTGATTTTGTCTTTGTGGTAGGAAAGGGTCTTTGATATTGACTTAGATTTGGTTTTAGTCTATGCTCTTTATCATCTCAGATACCGAAATATTAAATCCAAAGGACTCTGATAAATACAGAGTCCTTTTTCATGGCTTCATAGTGTAATGGATTAGCATGTCTCGCTTCGAACGAGGTGGTGAGGGTTCGAATCCTTCTGAAGCTACTACCATCGGGATATATACATAAATCATTCTTTGTACATTGTCAAATCCAGTTAAATACGACTCTACTAACCTCCCCTCAAATTTACCAGTTCTAGTAAGTGGTAAATGGTGGGTAGGAACTGCTTCAGATTTTCCCTATTATAACATGTCTCCCGAAATATGGAGTTCTTATAATAAAGTTGCTTCTGGCGATCCCTACTCTTATGTGATATTCATAAACAAAGCTTCCCAGGGTCCTTCCATGTATGCACCAAGCACTTCAAGTGATATGATATCGTTATCAAATAAGCTAACGAACAATAGTGCATCAACAGAGGGTGCAGCAATAGTAAATCTTTTAAATAACACAAGTTGTTTTATAATAGATCGAAATTACCCGAATATCACATGGGAACTTTTATCTCTATTTTATGATATGTCATACATTCCAAGTTATCCTAGAGTTGGTGTTAATATATTTGACATGAATCAGAATGTTTCCCAATTAAATGGAACTTTAAATAATACTCCCGCATTTAATAGCGGTAGTGCAGCTTCTTACGGATATCATCTATCATTCAATGGTACATCCTCCCAATCGATATCATTTTCAACAATAACACCAGGCAACGGCAACTGGACAGTTATGATGATTGTTAGATTTAACTCTTTTGACACTGGTTATGGAACACTGCTTACCAATTCTTCAGGTGGCCCTGTAACAAGCGCATTCGGATCTAAATTTGGAGCGATTTCTTACGATTTCTATAACGGATCATGGAATACTGCGACAGGAAACAGCCCATTTGTCGGAAATAACTGGTACTATCTAACTTGGGTGAATTCATCAGCATCTGGCGGAACTATGCAGATGTATGTTAACGGTGAATTGGATACGTCTTCTCCTTTTTCGTCAACTACCTCTAATGGTGGACCTGTCAATATAATAGGTATTAATAACTGGGCATCCAAACAATTCGACGGTGATATTGGTGCTGTTTATTACTACACGAAATCTCTAAGCAACGAAGAGATCCTAAGAAATTTCTTTGGTGGTCCGATAGTTGCAAGCTTAACACAAGGTGAGCTTTACCCAGTTTTTGCTTATGATGTTTCAATAAGATCATCAGATATTGCGGGAAGCAATATATCAAGCTTAATAGGTACATTAGGTGTTGGAAGAGGCTATATGACAATGATCGGGTCAACTTTTGGTACAACATACGATTTCGGTGGTGTCATTGATCTACGACCGGCAAAGCTAGTGACAAATACTAGCATCGGCTACGCATGGTCATATAACATGACGATGTGTTTCTGGATGAAATATAAGGGAAGTGCTAATCTAACATATTTTCTTACCGATGAGAGCGGAGCGAATTCAAGGATATCAAGTTCGATATTAGCAGGAGGGATTTTTAAATTCGAGGTTACCTATAATTTCGGAGCAAATCAAGCAAATTGCAAGACAACTACTAATGTTTGCGATGGAGCTTGGCATCACGTTGTTTGTGTCTGGTCTAATGGATCGGACGGAATTAATAATAGGGCAGCAGGAATATACGTATATGTTGATGGGGTTCAGGAAGGTTTTACTGGGTTTTCTTCCAGCGAGACATCACTGGGTGCTTTATATTTAGCAGGCTCAGGATCTACTGCTGGGCTGGGTAACGCAGAGCATAATTGTTATATTGGACCATTCCAGCTTTACAACGGTGTTGCATTTAATAATGAGCAAGTACTTAAAAACTACTATGCACACATATTTAGATTTAAAAACTAATTCTGATTAAATGGCAGTTTACCTATTCAAATACAATCCAGGCGGAACACCGGAAGCAGGAGCTACCCAAATAAAGACACTTCAGTATTCTTCAGGTGCTGTTGATGTGAGCACTGGTGGTTGGTATGGCGGTGTTGATGACACAGGTGTTTATTTGATCACATCAGATACAACTACAACAGGATTAGCGGGTAGAACTACAGGAGGTGGAACGGGTACTGCAATAGCAAACGTACCTACGTTTTGGAGAACTGCAGGAACATCTGATGCTCAACTTTTAGCGGTAGTTAACAGATTACCAGGGAGTCCAGGAAATCTCACGACAGCAGCAGGAGCTACTGGATGGCTTAACTCTAATAACTATGGATTATTCTCTCCTCAGGCTGCAGATTCAATTAGAGCAGCTTTATCTACTAGTGTTTCTGCTTATGATGCTGCTACCGTTGGGAACTTCATTAAGGTAACCGCTGCAGAATATGCTAATGTGGTTTCAATAGTTACCGGCACTAGTAAGTACGTTATGAACGACACCGACTTAACCTCATCATTTGGTGGATGGACTACCGGTTATAACGTCTCCTATAATGACACAGTAAATTCGATCGGAACAATACCAACATCCAATTACATAATAGGATATGCTTACTCCGGAGGATTCTCTACACCAATAACAACCTATTTAAGAACAGGAACCACAGTTAACGGAACTCACTCCAAAATAGGATCTAATGTAACATTCACTGATAACGGGTCTAAAACGGTTTATTTTATTAGAAAAGCACCTACATCTCCAACGGCTTCCAAAGTTTACCTTTCATTCTACACTACAGGAGGTGGACTAGGACAGGTTGTGGGGAAATCCAATTATCCAGTTTATTACTCACTAAATGCAGACACCAATACATGGACGGTATTTACCGGAGCTTATCCAACATTACAAGCTTTAGCAACAACAACAAAATCTTGGTAATTCCATAAAATATTTTTTTATCCCGAAACTTTTTCATATTTTTGTATAAAATTAGAACATCGAAAGAATATATAACAAGCAAATGAAAAATTTATTCCATACAGGCACAAGTTCAAGCACATCGACAACGTCATGTGATGAGGACAACTTGCGCTATACTAAGGGATAAACCAAACATTTAAAAATACTTTAAAGGTCTCTTAGTCAAACTAAGAGACCTTTTTTATTTTACGCGGTCTTTGACATATTGGGAATTAAAAAGGAGGGGTAATTAAGCTGGCGCTTGACCTAGTCTTGAAAACTAGCGGTACCTTCTGGTATGGGGATCGATACCTCACCTCTCCGCCACCATTCCTCCGTAGCTCAATTGGTAGAGCAGCTGATTTGTAATCAGCAGGTTGCAGGTTCGATTCCTGTCGGTGGATCTAAATAAATGGCACTGTGGTCGATTGGCTCAGGCGTCCGCCTGCAAAGCGGAAGAGATAGGTTCGATTCCTGTTAGTGCCTCAAATAAATAAAAAAAAGAAATCATGGAGGATAAAATAAAAGAAGAGTATATGCTCAAATTTAAAGCGGAAAGACTCAAACTAAAAGAAGAAAGGCAAGCAAAGTTAAAGGAGTATTGGCTGACGTTACCAAAGATAGAAAAACTAGAGGACGTTCCCACTATTCCGCATGTTGACGAAAAGGAATACAAAGAATTCTATGTTCCGAAATTAATAGCTGCTGGTGCTATAGCAAAGGCAGATCTAGTTGACAACCAATTCTACTATGGAGAGTATAGAAATGCAAATGTAGGTAAATGGAATGCAGAAGAAAATGTCTTTGAACATTGGAGATATAAATTTGGATTTCGTTTAGACACATGTAATCATTTCGAAGACGATAATGGATTTGCGTTATTCGTCCCTATTAGATTAGCAAACGAAGCTGAGGTGGAAAAATATCTAAACACAAAATAATACACGGTGTGTGTAGCTCATTTGGTTAGAGCGCCTGATTGTGGTTCAGGAGGTAGTCAGTTCGATCCTGATCACATACCCCGCGTCGGTTAAATGGAGAGTGATTCACGACGGCGAGTGAGTCCGCCTGCTAAGCGCGACGTACGGTAAAACGTATGAGGTTCGATCCCTCCGCTCTCCGCAAAATATTTATAAAAAATCGGGATTAAATTTTTTTACCCCGTGAAACAATATTACATTTGCAGAGTATTAAAAACACAAATAAGTTCTTTGACTTACATAAACATAAAAATATACATTGAGGGTTGGTGAAGGAGTAGATCGCTAGGCTCATAACCTAGAGATCGCTGGTTCGAATCCACGTCGCAACATAGAATTAAATATGAAAATGGGTATGCTTAAATTGAAAGCCTATGTGATATCTCTTCCGAATAGAAATGATAGACGCTCTAATATAGAATCTTCTCTAGATTGGCTAGATTATACATTTGTTGATGCAGTGCATGGTTCAGATATTGATACAAAAGCTCTTATACATTCTGGTGTACTTAATGAATCTTTTTATGACCCATCGGGTTTGGTGAATAAAAATATTATCGGGTGTTCATTATCTCACATTAAAGCATGGCTTAAGTTCAAAGAAAGCGGTGAGGATATCGGATTAATACTAGAGGACGATGCGGTTTATACACCAAGCTTTAAATTAAGTCAGTTGCAATCTGAGATTGATGCAATCAAATGGGATGCTATATACTTAGGTAAGAAAGAAAAATACATAACAGGTATAAAGGAAACCGAGCACATTTCTAGGGTATTATACGGCCATGGATGTTGGGGAGCACATGCATATCTTATTAACAAATATAGTGTAGATAAATTAATAACTAAATATCAACCAATTAAATTAGCAGTCGATGTATTCCTGGATCATATGACAGATGAACTAAATATATTCACAGTTAATCAATCTCAATTCAGACAAAGGGGTTACGATCTAATAAGTAGGATTGCTCCTAATAAGGATTCAGATACTGATTTCAACATTGAACATCTAACTAGCATGAAGGTTGATGAGATCGTAGAATCAATTGAAGTTTCGAATTATAAAGATCATAAAGATTATATTCCAAATAGGGGTTGGATCAAGATGAATCTAAAAAAATAATATTGCGGGTTGGTAGAAGTGGTATCTCGCTAGGCTCATAACCTAGAGGTCGGGGGTTCGAATCCCTCACCCGCTACAAAGTCCAGGATTAATTACCCTGGTACCTGATGGGTTCGAAACCATCGATTGATTATGGTGTAATGGCGCACAGCAGAACGTAATAGGGATGCAGGATTAAGGTTCAAATCCTTTCTAGTCAGCTAA
>Ga0214919_10004286_pt1 | contig 20945 bp, 19 predicted proteins | sample LL1503_MetaG_FD_177994 | JGI IMG/M metagenome (GOLD analysis project Ga0214919, IMG submission 177994) | Freshwater microbial communities from Lake Lanier, Atlanta, Georgia, United States - LL-1503 | ecosystem: Environmental > Aquatic > Freshwater > Lake | place: USA: Georgia | collected... | reverse complement strand
TTTAAGGTGTCACCAAATTTTTTCATACCGCACTGTTGATTGAGCCAACCTGTATTCCATGCGACGACGGAGGCGTGAACTAAGTTCACGGCGCTATCTTTTTGGCGAAGAATGTAGCGCGTTGCGCCATCGGGTGGGTAGATGCGAATGAGCTGATTGATGTTCAGATTGACCGGGAAGAAGTCGACTAAGTCGCGGAGGGTGTCGACATGGTCATTATTGCAATCGGACGTCGTACGCGTCGGCCCGGGAATATCATCACCCTTAGCGGCGTTGATTTCGGTATCGTTATTAATCCAGAAATAATACGGTGTATTTTTCTCGGGGATTTCGGTGTCTTCGATGTGGCCATCGCGGTTGAGGTCGACGTTGAAGCCGGCGCGAATCATATAAAGATCGTCGACGAAGCCATTGACGGGCGTGTCGCTGAGGGGCTCGAGCTTGAAGCGAACACCTTCGGCGCTATCAGTTTTAGTAAAATTAAAAGCGAGGTAGGCGTTTTGCCACGCGGCTGCGCTAGTCGGCGAAAAAACCTTACTGGCGATGACGCGTCCGGCGTCCGTTACGAAGGTAATGCGATAAGAAGCATCGACTCCATCGATGGCACGAGCATGTTTCCAAACTAAGATGTAAGGGCCGGGGAGTTTTTTATCAATGCGTTGGGTTATGCCGTAATTAATTTTCGTGAACCGCTCACCCTCGACGCTCCAGGTTTCAATCGTGTTACCTTTGATGGGTGACCAGCCGCTCACAATCGCGAGGTTGGCCCAATCGGCATCTTTGCCGTGAAACCCTTTGACGACGTGATTCTTAAGTTTGCTGGTGGATATGAATACCCCGTTCGCGAGGAAGTTGTAGGGCTTCGAGTATTTCGACTGCAGGGGCTGAGGGTAGACGGGTCCGTTTTTGGAGTGAGGTTTATCGTTGGGATCAGTTGGGTCGGTGCCCGCAAGGATTTCATCTAAGTCTTCGAAGTCGTCGTGATCGCTATCGGCTTCATTTGGATTGGTGTCAGCCTTGAGCTCTTCGGCGAGGGTGAGTCCGTCGCCGTCATCATCGGACAAACCGTCAGTCGGGTCATTGAGGTCGAGCCCCATGCGCAATTCAATGACGTCGGTGATACCGTCGCCATCGGTGTCGGTGAGCATATTATTGGAGGGAAGGCCCGCGAGGGGCAGCAGGCCGGCGATTAGGCCAGCCGCGAGCAGCACGATAACGGAAAAGAGAACAGGTTTCATTCCATCGATTTTAATTCTCGGCGGAATAAAACAATGCGAACGATGTGAGGTTCATTCCGTGGGCGGAATGCATCAGCCGGAGTTGGAGGCTTGTGCCACGGATTGAGTGCACCAAATAAAAAGGCCACTCGGGTGAGTGGCCTTTTTATTTTATAATTTAACTAAAATTATTTGGGGGCTTCTTCGGTCGAAGCGGGCGCAGGTGGAGCAAGGCGTTTCTGCATGGCTTCGAGCTGTTCATTGCGCTCCTTCACGGTCTTTTCGTAAATTTCAATACGGCGGTTGAGTTCGGCGACTTGGTCCGTCGCTTTGGCCTGGAAGGCTTTGTATTCTTCGATTTTTAGATTATCGTCCGCGATGATTTTAGAGGCATCGACGATTTTATCGGTGAGTGCTTCGTTATCCTTTTTGGAGGCGGCCAGTTGAGCGTTGGCCTCTTGGCATTGTAGCGTGATGGCTTCGCCGAATTTCACGCTCGCCGTTAATTTGATCGAGAGGTCCTTGGCTTCAGCGGTGCGGGCGGCGACTTCGGCTTTAGCGTCGGTGAGCTTTTGGTTGAGGTCGTTGATCTCGCTGTTCTGAGCTGCCACTGTCTTGGTGAGTGTGGCCACTTCCGCTTGGCTTTTCTCGAGGGCGTCCTTGAGGTTAACGAACTTAACCGCGATGATGGAAACCAAGGCGATGAAAACAACACCGAGGATGATGGGGGTGGTATGCTTTTTAATATCCATGGGTTTTGAAATTAGATTTCCCAATCTCCGCTAGCCTCGGATTGGGCAAGTTGAGCAACGGTGAAGCCTGCGAGTGACTTGTCAAAGCGTTTTGAAAGCTCGCGCCAGAGGTTGGCGACTTGTGGGCCTGAATTTCCCTTTAAAGTGATTTTCGTCTCAATCAGGTCGGGCTCAACCACGGTTAGGACGTTCTTAAGTGTGATGTCTTCGGCATTGCGGGCGAGGCGGTAACCGCCGGTCTTGCCGCGTTTGGAATCCACGAGGCCGCCTTCGCGTAACTCATTTAAAAGCTGCACTAAGTAATTTTGGGGAATCGCTTCGAGTCGGGCGAGTTCCTCGATGCGGGTCACGGCGTTACCTTTTTTACGGCGGGCGAGTTGGGCGAGGACGCGCAGGGAGTATTCAAGTTTAAGTGAGGCTTTCATTATAAATTATTTTTTATCGGATTCGGTTTTGGGTTTATCGGATCCCACAAGGATGAAGGTGCGGTCGGCGGCCTCGTTGGTGAGGATGGGGGCTTGGGGGCGCGCGAAGTATGAAGTGCCGAGGAAGCACATGCCGGTGTTGTGGACGACTTGGATGGCGCGGTCGTCCCAGAGCTCGATCATATCAAAATCTTTTTTGTCGGTGACCTCGAGGTCGGGCAGTCCGTTGTCGGTCAGCCATTGTTTCGTGGCGGCAACACCTTCTTCACTGCCGGCACGGGCGGTCATGATTTTGACGCGGAGTCCTTTTTCAAGCCAGGCTTTGACACGGCGCAACATAAGGGGGACGGGAGGTCCGATGTGCGACATACTTAGCCAGCGTCCGGATTCGGCGAGGGTGCCATCGAGATCGACGCCGATCCAGGGTTCACGGTGTTCAGGGCGTGTTTCGGGTAGGCGTTCTTCGGGCACGTGCTCGTCGGGCGCCTTAGAGAGGTCGACGTCTTGAGGGGCTGCGGGGGTGAGCCCTAGAAAACTGCGCAACCATGCAAACATGAGTAATGTTTGGCAGAAATGAACGGGGAGGGCAAGGAATGAAGACGAGGGGGCAGGCTGGCACGTGGGCACGGTGACGAGGGGAACAAGTTCAGGGGGCGAGTTGGCAGGTTGGCACGGTGACAAGGGGCGATGCAAAATACATTGGGTATGGTCCGCGCTCCGCGCGGGCCGCATGAATTAAGGTAGGGGCGACACTGCGTGGCGCCCGTTGATCATTGAGATGATAGAAGCTCAATCGAGTTGCGTTCGTCGTTAAGCGAACGGGCACGACGCAGTCGTGCCCCTACCAAATGCAGATACACGGACGGCGCGGAGCGCCGTCCCTACCCAATACCCAAAATGTGTTTCCCCATTACTCGTGCCCACATGTCACCGTGTCCCCAGAATTAATCACAAGTGCTCGGGGCGGGAGTCGAACCCGCATACCTTTCGGCGCCAGAACCTAAATCTGGTGTGTCTGCCATTCCACCACCCGAGCAACCTGTGACACCAGCGTTTACCGCGATTCGCTGGCTGGCAAGTGGTTTTCGATGAACTACGCTTTTAGACGACCTAAAGGAGATCCTACTTTCGCGTACAACTCTTGGCCGCTTTCGCCGGCTGCAATTAAATCATTTTCTAATTGAATGCGTCCAGGCTCAAAAATCGTAGCGAGGAATGAGCCGCCGAAACGGAAGAAACCTTTCTCGTCACCTTTGTTCATGGCGACGCCGGGTTTATAAGTTTCGATAATCGTTCCGACATTCGTGGCACCGATCGCGATGATGGTGACGAGCCCGAATGGACCTGCATCGATAGAAACACGCTGACGTTTATTTTGCCAGAGGTAGCTAGCATTGCGACGAAGTGCGATGGGGTTGACGGAAAAGAGCGCACCATCGATGGCGACGGGTTCATGAGGAACGCCGGCGACGGGAAAGTGGAAGCGATGGTAATCAACGGGGCAGAGGCGTGAGCACACGATAGTGCCGCGGGCGTAGCGTTCACCGAGCGCGCGATCGCCGACGAGTGTGGGAATGTCGAACTGCTGACCCTTGGCGAAAATTCCTTTTACGTTAGAAGCGTCTTGAAAGCCGAGGTGACGTCCATCGGCGGGTAGTGTGGCAACGTCGGCACGAGCGTCGATGGGACGAGCGGATGATTTTAATTTTCGATAAAAGAAATCGTTGAAGCTTTGGTAGGTGCTAATGTCGTCGGCGAATTCGCTGACGTTGAGTCCATAGGTCTTAATGAATGGCGCAATGCGCGCGACGCTGTTGGGCCGATCCATCGCGGCGCCGTAGAGTTTGGAGAAGAAGGCGCGTTTGACGACGGCGTGGAGGGCGAGCTGACCGAGGGGGTTGCCGTAGATGCGTCGCAACCAGGCTTCACCGTAAACCTGTTCGGTCTCGATGGCGCCCGTGTGGCGATTCTTTAGGGTTATCGGGTCATTCGGCTGCATGGGCGAAGATTTGCGAAAAAAGTGCTTCAAGGGAACCATTTATCTGACAAATTAACGCCTCTACCCTGATGCGTCGTCTGGCCCTCGCTTTCCTCTTTTCCGCTGTCGCCGCCCAGGCAGGGGTCGACCCCGTGCAGAAGTCGCCCGAAACTTATCAGGCCGAGGTGGAAGCGGAAGTGATACGTGCGCGTCTTGATTTGGAGTCGGTCAAACGGCGCCAGGCTCAACTCGACAATATTTTAGAAATCCAATCGCTGATGGCGCAGCAGAATTTACGTAAAGCGAAGGCGGAGGCGGCGGGGGCGGTTCAAGAAGCGGAGAAGACAAAGCTGATTTTAGAAGAAGCACTCTCCAAGGCGAAGGCTTCGGTCGCTGTGGCCGACAAGACCCGACAGCAGGCCGACTTCGAAGTGGAGACGAAATTGGCCCTCGCTGCCCAATCCGTCGAACTCGCAAAAATTTCCAGCGTCACTCAAATCGCACAGTTGCAAAAAAAGGTCGGCGACTTGGCACTGAATCAAAAAATCGGTTACCCGCGCGACCCGATGGTGGATGGCGTGCTGCATATTTCGGATCGACGCATCGCATTCAATGGCGTGGTGGACGATACCTTGGCGACTTATGTTTGTGAGCGTATTGCCTTTTATAATGCACTCGACGCGCAGGCCCCGATCTTCATCGTGATTGATCGCTCGCCCGGCGGCTCAGTGATGTCGGGTTACCAAATCTTGCAAGCGATGGAATCTTCCAAAGCGCCCGTGTATGTTGTGGTAAAGGGCTATGCTGCCTCGATGGCTGCGATTATCACCACGATGGCAGAGCGTTCCTTCGTTTACCCGCAAACCATTGTGTTGCATCACCAGGCCTCAACGAGCCTGCAGGGCAATGCCACCGAGTTGGCGGAGCAATTGAAGTGGGCTAAGGTTTGGTGCGAAAGAATCTTTGTGAAGGTCGCCAAGAAGACAGACCTCACGGTCGATGAATTTGTGAAACGAATGTACGGTGCGGTGTCCACGGGTGATTGGAAAGTTTTGGGCACTGAGGCGCAGCGCCTAAAGTGGGTGACGGATGTCACCGACCGCATGAGCGAAGACAGTGTGAATACAATCGCGTCAGCACCCGAACCCGCCGAACTCAAGCGCGAGGGCATGGGCGATCGCCCTTCATCGACGATGAGACAAACGATTTTACCAGCACCTAATCCATTCGACGTCTGGTGGGTTTATGATCCGTCGACCGAATTCATTCTTCCTTAAAATTTATAATACAAAAATATGAAAATTCATCCCCTCCTTAGTATATTGGCTTTGACTGCGGCCGCTCAGGCTCAAGTGCCCGTCAAGTCCGCCAACGCGCCCGCGGGCGGAAGCGATGCAGCACCCACTGCTGGCTTGGCGACCACGCTGCCGACGGGTCCTGCCATTGCGCGTGAGAATTTAACGCCCGAACAAAAGGAGATCATGAAGGAGGTCGACCGATTGCGTGTCGATAAGGCCTTGCTGGATGCACAGATGGCCCTGGTGGAGGCCAAGCGCACGGAAACCCTTGTGCCATTGAACGCGGAGACGATTCGTTTGAATGCCGAGCGTGCGTTACGTCAGGCCAAAGCTTCGGCGGAATCGGCCGCGCTGGAAGAAGAGCGAGCCGGCTTGGAACGTCAGGTCGCACTCGATGCAGCGCGTTCCAATGCTCGTTTAGCGGAGAAGAATAATAAGATTCGCGAACTCGAAGCGGAGGCTAAGCAGCTGCAATTAGAGTCCAGCAATACGGTGACGCGTCTCACGAATGAGCTGACTCGTTTTCAAAAAGAAGATGAGGCCAAGAAGGTGGCAGCGAAGGCCAAGCCAAAGTACCTCAAGGACCCTCTCGTCGATGGCACTTTGTGCATCAGCGATCGTCGCATTGCATTGAATGGTGCGATTACCGAATCGTTGGCTGACTACGTCTGCCAGCGCATTAATTTTTATAACAACCAATCGAGTGAGTTCCCGATTTTCATCGTGATTGATAACAGTCCTGGCGGATCAGTTTCATCGGGTTACCAAATTCAAAAAGCCATGTCGGCCTCGAAGGCCCCAGTCTATGTGGTCGTGAAAGGCTTCGCCGCTTCCATGTCGGCCGTCATCGCTACACTGGCCGAGCGTTCATTCTGTTATCCAAACACCATTATCTTGCATCACCAAGTTTCCAACACGGTGCGCGGCAATATGACGGTACTGAAGGAGCAATTAGAATTCACTAATCTTTGGTTTGAGCGCATGGGCACGCCCGTCGCGAAGAAGATGGGCTTAACCTTGGCGGAGTTCGTGAAGCAAATGTACGCGAACGATTCGACCGGTGATTGGCAGGCCTTTGGTGAAAAGGCGAAAGACTTGAAGTGGATTGATAATGTCGTGAGCCGTATCGAAGAGACCGCGGTGCTCGATATAATGTCACCCGTACCGCCGATTGCGGCGCTGCCTCCTAAGGCTTCGGCGCAGAATGAAATTTCAGGCATCACCTCGCGCGTGGATGCGCAAGGTAAGCTGATCATGGAGTTGCCCCCGCTCTCCAATCCCTTTGACGCTTGGTGGATCTACGATCCCCAAGGCCGTTACCGTGCTCGCTAAGGCTTAGCGACTGAGGGCAGCTTCGGTGGGGACGCTGGCTTGTGCTTCGGGTGCAACCGTGAGCAGCTTTGTCCAGTCGGCCGCAATACGGACGGCTTCTTCTAATTGGATATCGTAATCGGGCCAGTCTTCATCTTCGAGCGGATCACGGATACGGGAGAGGCGTTTGGATTTGGCGGCCCATGCGGCGCCTTCTTTCTTTTCCTCCTTAAGGGCAGCATCCAATTTCACGTCGGTGACTTTAGGGGCGCTGGTGGCGAAGCCAGTGAGCTCGCCGCGGACTTGTTCGCGGAAGGCGAGGTCATCGCTGCGTTCTTGGCGACGTTGTTCAAGGGAGAGCGAAACCTCTTTGCGGTCCTGGCGATTGCGTGTCCAGTCGATGGAGTGACTTAAGGTGCGGAACTCAGGGAGGTCGGCTTGGCGTTTAGCGGAAGCATCCTTGAGCGTATTCACGAGGCTGTCGGACAGTTTCGCTTTGAGCCAATCGCCTTGGTCGGGTTTGTCTTCGGGCTTGATGATTGCAGGCGGAATGGAATCCCATGGCAATGGACGATCGAGGTCCGATTCGGCGACAGGTAAAACTGAGAACACGGACGGTACGATGATGTCGGCGGGTACACCTTTGAGTTGAATGGAGGAACCGCTTGGTGCGTACCATTTTTGAATGGTGACTTTAACTGCCGACTTGATGTCGCTACCTTTAAAGATGCGATTGAGTTCAATAATGTTTTGCACGGAGCCTTTGCCGTGCGTGGTGGTGTCGCCGACGACGAGGGCGCGGCGGTGGTCTTTGAGCGCGCCACAGAAAATTTCGGAGGCCGATGCAGAAAGTTTAGAGGTTAGAATAATGAGTGGCCCGTCCCAGGCTACTTTATCGTTTTGGTCGCGGTAGTCTTCGATGTGGCCCTCGCTGTCGCGTACTTGTAATACCGAGCCCGTTGGAATGAAGAGGCCGGAGAGGTCGACCGCTTCGGTGAGCAGGCCGCCACCATTTTTGCGCAGGTCCATGATGAGGGCCGTCATGCCCATGGATTTTAATTTGGTGATGAGTTCTTCAACGTCTTTAGTCGGACTCGAGCCGGTGCCGTCGGGATTTTTTCCGTAGAAGGCAGGCAACTCGATGACGCCCAGAGTGATTTTCCCGTTACCGCTGGGTGCTTCGAAGCAGCGTGCAGAGGCCATTTGGCCGGTGAGCTTAATTTGATCGCGGGCGAGGTTGACGGTTTGGCGTGGGCCGCCGGTGGCAGGATCGATGAGAAGGCGAACGATGGTGCCTTGTTTACCGCGGATGCGGAAGATCGCTTTGGATAAGCGTAGGCCGACGATGTCATCCAGCTCGCCGTTTTCTCCTTGGCCTACGGCGATGATGCGGTCGCCCGGTTTTACTTTACCAGAAAGTTCGAGGGGTCCCCCGGGGAGAATTTCTTTAATGGTACAATAGCCTTCTTCGTCGCTGAGTGTTGCGCCAATACCGCAAAGCGAATTGCGCATCGCGATTTCAAATTCCTCGAGCGATTGCTGAGAGAAGAAAATGGAGTGCGGGTCGTATTGAGTAGAGTAGGAGTTCAGGTAGAGTTCTTCAACTTCCTGTGGATCGTAGGTAACGTAGGTACGGACTTTTTCGTAGCGCTTTTTCAGTCGCACGATGGCCTCGGCAATTTTTTCGGGAGTGATAACCGGTGCGGTGGTTTCGTGATTAGGCTTAGTTTTAGGCTCATTGCGATTAGTGGTGCGGTCTTCGCCCAGTAATTCGGAGAGGATGTCTAGTCGAATGCGGCGGGCCCAGAGGTCATCGGCCTCTGTTTTGTCTTTGGGCCAATTGCCTTTGCGACGGTCGGTGGGAAAGGTGCCTGGCTGGTTGAGGTCGATTTTTTGATCGAGGGCAGCGACCGCGGTGGTGGTGCGTTCGTTTACCCGGTTTTTATATAAACCATAGATCTCAAACGCGGGCGTCAGGTTGCCACGGTTGAGGTACATGTCTAAACTCGGCGCGTAGCGGCTAATGAATCCGTCGACTTCACCTTGGGTGAAATACATTTTTCCAGGATCAAGGTTTTCGCAGTAAGTCTTCAAAACGTCCTTGGGGTCGATCTCGGCGACTGCTTTTTTGCTGATGTGAAGTTTCTCGAGGAGGGCGACGGTGGCGCTCGCTTCACGCTGCATCAACTCATTCGTCGTGTAGTTCGCCGGGTAGGCTAAAACTGCAGAGGCTAGAAAAGCCAGAAGCGTGAGGGGTTTGGTTTTCATAAAGGGTTTAGCGAAGTCGGGCACTCAGTTCTTCAAGTTTGCTTTTCTCTTCAGGTGTGAGCGAGCCGAAACCCCCAGCTGAAATCTTATCAAGAAGACGGTCTAATTCGGCACGGGAGTGATCGGTGCTGGGCGACTTTGGGTGCGACTTAATAGGGTTAGGGGATGAAGGGCTTCTCTTGTATAGAGCGAAGCCACTAAAGAAATCTATCTGGTTTAAATAGCGCCAAATAAGCCAGCCGGCGAGGAGTCCGCCGAGGTGGGCAGAGTGTGCGATGTGGTTGGAATTCCAGGCTGGGTGCCACTGCGCCCATTGGTGACGGCTGGGCAATTCCGAGAAGAGCCAGCCGCCCAGGGCGAAGAGTGTGAGCGCCCACAACAGCCAGCGAATGCGCAATGTGACCGGGAGAATAAAGAAGATTAGGATGGTGACTTGTTCGTCGAGTCGATCGAGCAGCGCGACGATGAGTAGGGCGTAGACGCCAGCGGAGATGCCGATGAGTGCGCCGTCGAGGCGGGGTCCGCCGAGGCCCGTGAGCCACCAAGTGAGTGCACCAATTAAAACACCGGCGCTGAGGGTTTTGAAATAGGTGGAGACGCCGTAATTTTCTTCGACGATTTTCCCAACCCACCAGAGGCCGAGTCCATTAAACAGGAGATGCCAGAAATCGAAATGCAATAAGCCGTGCGAGAGCCATTGCCAGAATTGCGGAGCGGTTTCGTGTAGTGCCGCCCATCCGAGAAAGTTTGTACCAGCTGATTCTTGGATGAGGTTCAGAACAAAGAAACCAAAGAGAACAATGATTGTTCCCGCGGTCGCCGAAATTCCCCGATGAAAGGAAATCGTCTTTCGCATGTAGCCTCGATCTTCGATGCCCATGCGGAGAGGGGTTTAAAGCTTCTTCACAATCGCGTCGGCGAGGCCGTATTCAATGGCTTCTTCGGCGGTCATGTAGAAATCGCGATCGGTGTCCTTGACGACTTTCTCAATTTTTTGGCCCGAGGCTTTGGCGAGGATTTCGTTCAGCTCGGCACGGAGACGTTCCATCTCAAGGGCTTGAATGTGGATATCGACAGCTTGAGCTTGGATGCGGCCCATGATGAGAGGCTGGTGAATCATGACGCGTGCGTGCGGGAAGACGAGTCGACCGCCTTTTTGCTTAGGGGCTTGAAGGAGAATAGAGCCCATCGAGGCGGCCATGCCAGTGACGACGACTTTGACCGGTGAGCTAATCAGGCGGATCGTGTCGTAGACGGCCATACCTGCGGTGATGGAGCCACCGGGCGTGTTAATATAAAAAGTGATTTCTTTACCTGGATCGTTGCTTTCGAGGTAGAGTAATTTTTCGACGATGTCTTTGGCGGAAGCGTCATCGACGGCACCCCAGAGGAAGAGCTTACGTTGCTCGAGGAACTTTTTCTGAATCAGCATGGCGCTGGGCGCGGCCTCTTTCGGGGCTTCAGGGGTTTTCTCGTCTTCGTCTTCGTCGTCGTTCGCCATAGGACTGATTAACATGAGTAAATCCTTTGCCGTGGCAAGCGTAGCGAGGTGACTTTTGGGAAATTTTCTTAAACATAAACTCGCCCCCTGGGAGATTTCGTTGCCTGCTATGGACTTGAATATGCCAGCGACCATCCGTTCCGAGATTGCCCCGACGCTTAAACTGGCGGTGCCGATAATGTTAGGGATGTTGGGGTACGGATTGATGTTCGTCATCGATGTCACCATGGCGGGTCAATTGGGCGAAACGGCTTTGGCGGCTTCGGCCTTGGCGGCTAACTTAAACTACATCCCTTACGTTTTTGGCATTGGTGTGGTTGGGGCGGTCGCGGTTTACCAATCGCAGGACAATGGTGCGGGCGTGGAAGAATCGTCGCCGGCGATTTTACGCCATGGCATGTCGCTGGCCCTAGGCTACAGTTTGTTGGCGGCGGCACTCTCGCATTTTTCTGCGCAATTTTTGACGAAGCTAGGCTCAGCGCCAGAGGTGGCTTCAATGGCATACGATTTTTATATCATCATGGCTTGGGCCATGGTGCCGGGTTTATTATTTCATGCGCTGCGCGGGCACCGCGATTCGCAGCACCAACCTTGGATCTCGCTGGTGTGGCTGAGCGTTGGGTTGCTCGCTAATATTTTCCTGAACTGGTTATGGATGTATGGCCACTGGGGTTTTTCGAGTTTGGGTTTGGCGGGTGCAGGCTGGGCGACTTTGGTATCACGCTTCATTATGCTGATTGGCCTGTGGTTCACACCTGGGCGCGGAGCGGTGAATTGGGCGGAGGGTTTACAGCGAAAAGTTTTTGCACGTTTGTTGAAGACTGGCTGGCCTGCGGGCTTGCACAGTTTGAGTGAGGTGGGAATTTTTGCGGTGGTGCCTATTTTTGCGGGATGGATTTCGCTGACTGCGCAAGCCGCACACCAAGTGGCAATCAGTACCGCATCGGCCGCATTTATGTTGCCGCTTGGTTTAGGTATCGCCGCAGGTATTCGCATCGGTGAAGCTTATGGAGCGAAGGATGTGCAACGCATGCGTGCCGTGGGCTGGGGTGCATTAATTATGGGCTGTGCGATCATGAGTATTTACGGACTCGCCATGATCTTGATGCGTCCGCTGCTGCTTACGGTTTATGGCGTATCGGGAACGGAAACCGCCACACTCGCTTCGACCTTACTTATTTTTGCAGCGGTGTGGGCACCGTTCGACGGCGTCCAGGTCGTGGCTGCGTATTTGTTGCGCTCGGTCAACTGTGCCGCGTGGGCTTCCTGGAGCGTCTTCATTGTTTATTGGATTATCACTTTGCCGTTGGCCCTTTTGCTCGCGTTCCCGATGGGCATGGGTGCGGTCGGCATTTGGATCGCATTGGCCGCGGGCTTAATCCTGGTGGCCTTGGCGATGACCTGGAAATTCAGTCGCGCCACCGCCCGCCCTGATTTCTAGGCCTATAGTAATAGTATAAAACAAAACAGCCGACGAAAGGTCGGCTGTTTTAAATTCGCTGGAAGGCGAATTACGAGAGTGCGCAAGCGCCCGAAGCGGTAGGTACGATTTCGACGCGACGGTGTTCCGCATCCCATTTAACTAAGCCATCGGCTTTAGCGAAGAGGGTGTGGTCGCGACCCATGCCTACATTGCGACCCGCGCGCATCTTCGTGCCACGTTGACGGATGAGGATGCAGCCTGAAGTGGCGAATTCGCCGCTGTAAAGTTTAACGCCGAGGCGCTTGGAGTTGGAGTCGCGGCCGTTGCTGGAAGTGCCGCCGCCTTTCTTGGTTGCCATGGTAGTACTTAATTAAGGGTTAAGCAGAAATCGTTTCGACCTTGATCACGGACAGCTCTTGGCGGTGGCCGCGACGACGGTAGTAACCTTTACGACGGCGGTGCTTGAAGATGTCGATCTTCTCGCCGCGCTTGTTCTCAAGGATTTTGGCGGTGACTTTAGCGCCAGCGACGGTTGGGGTGCCAATCTTCGCAGAGGCGCCTTCACCCACGAGGAGTACTTGGTCAAAGGTGAGCGTGTCCCCTTCGTTCTTACCAGGGTACTGGTTAACGATGAGGATGTCGCCTGGCTTGACGGTGAACTGGCGACCGGATGTGATAAATGTGGCCTTCATGGCTGTCGGAAGGTCGGAGCAAACGGAGTGAGGGGTGGTTGGCAAGGGGAATTTATAATTAAGAGGCTAAAGGGTATGGAGTCAGAAGCAGCGGGGAGGGGTGTTGGGCGATATGGGTAAAAATTGCCTATATAATAGGGGTATTTATGATTGGACTGAATTCGGGCTTCCCAGGGGGGCTGGGTGGGGCAAGTTTTAGGACGTGGCTTCCCCTGAAAATTCTAACGATGGCCTAAGCGCCGACGAAGCCCTGTCCAAGGAGCTCACCCGCAATTTGTCGTTGGGCCCTCGAGTTCATCACACGGCGTTCGTGCATGAGCGTGCGGTGGTGATTGGCAATGTAGAGGTCGGTCCGCGGGCGAGTGTTTGGCCGTGCGCAGTTTTACGTGGCGACGTGGCACCCATTTCAATTGGCGAAGGTTCGAACATTCAAGACGGCGCAGTGGTTCACGTGGCGGATCACTTGCCAGCAATCATCGGGGCGAAAGTAACCGTTGGTCACCTCGCCATGATTCACGCGTGTACGATTGGCGACGAATGTTTAATCGGAATGCATGCGACTGTTTTGGACGGCGCAGTCGTCGGCGCACGGTGCATCATTGGCGCGGGCGCGCTGGTGACTAAGGGCACCATTATTCCTCCGGGCTCAATGGTGCTGGGTTCGCCTGCGAAAATTATTCGTCCGCTAACCGCCGAAGAGCAGGCCTCGTTGCCCGGTTGGGCGGAGAAATACATTAAGGTGGCCGCACATCACCGTCGCTTCGTGTGAGTGTTGAAACGTTCAACGGTAGTGAAGAAGTGCGTTCTGCCGAACAATGGAAGGCGGAGCGTACGGCCCACGAAATGCGTGCGGATGTATTGGTGGAGGCCCGTCGGCGACGTGCGGCATGCGGCGAGCGCGATCCAGTTGAAGATTTTTTATACACTTATTATCCTTTTCGATTCAGCGCCTTGCGTCGGTGGACGCCGGGGGCGCGGGTGGCCTTGCGCGACGCCGAAGAACTGCTGACTGATGCACGATTTTATCAAGGTGAGGATGGCTTGGTGCGCGTGGTTGTGCCGACGGAAGCGGAGCGTGTCCGATTAAAGTTCACACACGACCTTTGTCTTGCCGTGTCGGGTCGGCCCGCGTTCTTGGGCTGCTTTGGTTTGCATGAGTGGGCGATGGTCTATCAAGAAGCGGATCAGCGTCGACACGCTCAGTGGCCCTTGAGACTCGGAGCGGAGGGCACCGATGCAGTCGTGCGTTCGATGCCGATACGTTGCACGCATTACGATGCCTTCCGATTTTTCACACCTGCGGCGAAGCCGTTGAATCGCCAAGTTCCTGATTTGGCGGGGCGTCTCGAGAATGAGCAGCCGGGATGCATTCACGTCACGATGGATTTATATAAGTGGACTATGAAATCGATGCCATGGGTGCCGTCGGATTTAGCGGCGGATGCTTTGGCGTTGGCGCATGATGCGCGGTCGGTGGACATGCGAGCGAGCCCTTACGATTTTTCCGCGGTGGGCTTGGTGCCTATCTGTATCGAAACGGTGGAAGGAAAGTCGCAGTACGAAGCGGAGCAACGCCGGCTCGCGAAGAAAGCCGAGCCAATCCGCGCGCGTCTGATTGCGGCCCTCAAGCGAGCGCTTGAAATTACACGCTCTTAATTAGATTGATCAACGAAGGGACCTGACTCGTTCCATCCGATTTTAACTTTTGAAAGGTACCACGACTTTCCGCGGTCATTATTACCCTGAAAAAAGAGGTAGGTTTTTCCATCGCTGTCGGGAAAAATTCCGGGGTGACCCGACTCACTTGAATTCCAGCTGCCGGGTTTGCCGCAGGCCAAGAGGGGCTCGGACGAAAGGCGCGTCCAAGTGATGCCGTCATCGCTGCTGGCAACACCGATTTGCTGAGGCCAATTATTGTAAGCGCCGGCGTAGAACATAAAAAGTTTTTTGCCGCGCCGGATAACACTAGGAGCTTCGATACATTTACCTTCCCAGGGTAACTCAGGTTTTAAAATCGGTGCGTTAACCAGCTGTGTCCAATGTTGGCGTGAGAAATCCGAGTCTAGTGGAGCGGAGGCGACGCCGATGAGTTGGATTTTTTGGGCGGGGTCGCGGCTGGCGAAGTAGAGGAAGAGTCGATCGCCATTAGGAATGATTTCGGCATCAATGGCGCGACCGCAGGTCCATTCGCCGTGCGGACGGAAGATGGGGTTGGTGGGTTCGCGCTCGAAGTGAATGCCATCCTTTGACCACGCGTGACAGATGGCATCTTGAGCGGCGAGCTCGCGCGACCAGGGGGCCTTCTCTTTGTTATTATAACTTTGATAAAACAGGTGGACAGTGTCGCCGAGCACCAGCGCCGCGGGTGCGCAGAATCCATTCACCTCGGAAGGGTGTGCGGGCTCGAGGGTGGTAATGGTTTCCCAGCGAATGAGGTCGGTGCTCGTGGCAATGGCTACACGCCAGCCCTTGGACGAAGGCACCGAATAATACATCAGGTAGTGGCCTTGGAATTTTATTACCGATGGGTCTTTCGCCGCCGGTGATCCTTCGGTGGTGATACCGCCAAACATCATGATGCCTTTTTCGTTGAACGACGGAACATTATCAGCCGCAAGCGGCTTGGTGTTTTGGCAACCCACCAGAGCGACGAATAATACGACGAATAAAACCCTTAAGCGGTCTACGCCAAAAAAATAAGGGGCATTCATTGCCCCTCTTTTATGCTAAACAATTTTATTGAAAAGAATTAAGTGAAGACGCGGATGCCTGCCTCACGCATTTCATTCAGGCGCTTTTTCAAGGTCGATCGATTAATGCCGAGAATCATAGCTGAACGTAATTGATTACCGCGAGTTTCCTCCATGGCGCGGCGGATTAATTCAGCTTCAATCGTTTGCAGGATATTCCGTCCATCGGCTTGGCGATTGTGACGGTAGATGGCATCGTAAGCGTTAGCCATTGAACTGGTCGCAGGTGCGGCGGCTTCAATGGTTGGAGCAATCGCAACAACGCGATTATTTTCCATGACGGGTGTGGACGCAGTAGGTGCGCGGCGTGGTGCGAGAACTTCCTGTGGAAGGTCCTTGGCGAGGATCGTTTCACCTTTGGCTAAAACGTTGGCGCGTTGCACGACGTTTTCCAGCTCACGAACATTGCCCGGCCAATCGTGCGCCATAAGCGCATCGAGTGCTTCATTTGAAAGGCGCTTAGGCTTCGTCTTACGTGCGGCCGCTTGGCGCTGCAGCATGTAATCAATCAGCATAGGGATATCGTCCTTGCGATCACGCAGGGCAGGGAGGCGAATGCGGAAAACGTTGAGTCGATAGAATAAGTCTTCGCGGAATTGACGGGCTGCGACCATCGCTTCGAGGTCTTTGTTGGTTGCCGCAACGAGGCGAACGCTGACTTTTAAAGTCGTGGTGCCGCCGACGCGTTGGATTTCGCCATCTTGAATCGCGCGGAGTACTTTGGTTTGCGTGGGCAGTGACATATCGCCGATTTCATCGAGGAAAATCGTACCACCGTCGCAGAGCTCAAACTTTCCAGGCTTTTGATTAGCGGCGCCGGTGAAGGCGCCTTTTTCGTGACCGAAGAGTTCGGACTCAATTAAGTTTTCAGGAATCGCGGCGCAATTAACGGCGATGAATGGGCCCTTGGAGCGGAGTGAGTGTTGTGCGATGCAACGTGCCACTAGCTCTTTGCCGGTGCCGCTTTCGCCGGTGATTAAAACCGTGGCATCGCTTGCGGCGACTTGTCCGATGGACTTCAAGACCTCTTGCATCGGTTCGGAGCTACCGACGATGCCTTCTTTGTAGTCAGCCGGGTTGACTAACGATCGACTCGATTTGCCAGCCGACGCGAGGTCGCGTCGAGCGCCGAGGGCACGATCAACCAGCGCGATGAGCTTCGCTTGATCGAATGGCTTCATCACATAATCGTACGCCCCAAACTTCATCGCCTCGATGGCGGTTTGCGTGGTACCAAAAGCGGTCATCAAAATCACCATCGCTTGCGGTTGGGCACCGCGGAGCATTTGCAAAGTTTCTATACCGGTCATGCCGCCCATGCGGTTGTCTAAAAGGATGACGTCAGGCTGTTCGCGCTTGGCGAGGGCAACGCCGCTCTCTCCACTGTCGGCCTCGATGACGGTGTGGCCCTGACCCGAAAGGGCACGGCGGAGCGAGTAACGAAGGTCTTTGTCGTCATCGATAATTAACACTTTGGCAGACGTAGCGGTGGCACTCATGAGTAAAAGTAGGCAGTTATCGTGCCAGCCCTAGATTCTACATCTAACAAGGGGTTAATCAAACGAAGTTTGCTTATTTTTAGACAAAAAGTCTTAAATTAAGGCATATTATCTTCGATTTACGCTTTTAGCCCCTTTCGTGTCGGCCATCCGTTCGGCGGATTAGGCGGCCCTGAATTTCAAGAAGTGTGAGGGCGCTAGCGGCGTCGGCAAGGGGACACAGGGCGACCTCGGCGAGCGATTCGGCATCGTGAATGGTGCCACCCCTAAAATGGTAGAGCCACTTGGCCTCTTCGGGTGGGATTTGCTCGAGCGGAATGAGAAGCTGACCGCGCGCCTCGCCGAGTTCGGCGAGAATATCGTCCACCGATGTGACAAGGGTGGCGCCATCGCGAATGAGTGCATGGCATCCGCGACTGTGTGTGCTGTCGGCGCGACCCGGTACGACGCAAAGGGTTTTTCCTAAATCAGAAGCGAAGCGCGCGGTGATCATGCTGCCGCCATCATTATCAGTTTCGATGACGATGACTGCTTGGGCGAGTCCAGCGACAATGCGATTGCGCTGCGGGAAGGATTGTCGGTCGGCGGGACGGCCCAGGGGAAACTCAGAAATAATGCTGCCGCGCTCCGTGATACGTCGCCGAAGTTTTACCGCTTCGGGTGGATACGTTTGGTCGATCCCGTGTCCGAGCACCGCCACCGTGTGCCCATCGCTCGCCAGCGCACCTTCGTGCGCGGCGCAATCAATACCGCGGGCAAGTCCGCTGATGATGCACCAGCCCAGTTTAGCGAGGTCGCGCGCGAACTGGTGGGCGAGTTGCGTGCCGTAAGGTGTACAATGCCTGGAGCCGATAATAGCGACGGAGCGAGCGGTGGGCGGGGCGCTGCCTTCCGTGTATAAGACTAAGGGCGGATCCCAGAGGTGCTCAAGGGCGCCTGGCCATTCGGTCGCTTCATTCGAAATAATTTTAAAACCTTTTTGCTCGGCGGATAATTTTTCTGAAGCCCAATCGAAATTCCTTTGCGTGAGCGATTGAATCATCGCTTCGTTCAGGCCTTTTACTTGGCGAAGTTGGCCTGGGTTTGCCCGCAGGGCCGCAGCAAGGTCTTGATTAAAGGCTTCACGCAATCGGCGTACCGTAACGGGGCCGATGCCTTGGAGTCCGTTAAGTAAAACCTTTTGAGAAAGCGTGTCGGGTGGAATCGAAAACACGCTGCACTGCGAAGAAGCTTTACCGTCGGCGCAACGCCAGCGATAGCCCAGATAAAAGCTGGGTGGTTCGCACCGCTTCTTCACCTAGTTTTTCTTTTAAAGAATCGGCGGCTTGTGCGTGCCAGACCACGGCGAGTTCCACTGCTTCGAGGGCGCTGAGGCCGAGTGTCTGTCGACGAGCCAGAACGGAGGTCACAATGCCCGCGAGTAAGTCGCCCGAACCGCCACGCGCTAAGATGGGTCCGCCAAAAGGAACGTGCCAGCTGTGCGTGCCGTCGGTGATGCAGGTCATGGCACCCTTTAAAACGACGATCGACTTTGTTTTACGCGCGTACGCTTCACCGGCTGCGACCGAAATTTTTTTACCACTCAAGCGTTTAAATTCTCCTGCGTGTGGTAGGAGCACCTTCACTTGTGCGCGTGGTGCGGACTTAATGATTTCAGGGCGAAGCGCATCGGCGTCTAATACCAATGACTCGGTAAACTTCGCCACGATGGACTGGATAAGTTTAGTAGAATGCTTGCCCATGCCGGATCCGATGAGCAGGGCGTCTTTATTTTTACAAAGTGAATGGAGCGTGCGGAGGTTTCTAAAATCAATGGCACCTTTTTTATCAGTCAGAAGTCCGTGCCACATGGCTTCGGGGTAAGTGACGCTCGCTTTAGCTTGGACGGATTGCGGTAAACCGGTCGTGGTTAAGCCCGCACCCGATTGCAAGGCGGCGGCGGTATTCATAATGACTGCGCCTGGCATGGATGCGGAACCGCCGATAATGAGCACGCGACCTTGCTGACGTTTTTCCGTCTGCGCTTTGCGTGGGGTGTTTAATGGCGACAGTGCAAGGTGTGTGCTGCAGGCCTCGGCGGTTTCAGCTAAAGGGAGTTCGATGTCGGCCACGCGGATGCGCCCGACGAATTTTTGCGCGGCAGGGGCGAGGAGCGGACGTTTGAGGCAGCCAATGGAAACGGTGAGGTCGGCGCGAAAGGCAGGTCCGGTGCATCCATCGCCGAGTCCGCTGGGTAAATCGACTGCGATACGCAGCCCATCTAGTTTCTCAGTGCTTCGAATAATTTTTGCGAGCCGTGCCTCGAGTGGACGGTGAAACCCTTGTCCGAGTATGCCATCAAAAATGAGGCAGAATTTCTTGGCGTAAAGTTGTGAGAGTTTTTCAGCCGCTACAACGCGAGCGTTTTTCTTAACTTTAAGCCATGCTTTAAGTGGCAATCCAGCGCTTGGAACTTTGTCTGTGAATACGACGGTGATACGGGTGGAGCGATTGGCGGCTAATTGTGCAGCGAGTAAAGCGTCGGCCCCGTTTTTTCCTGAGCCTACGAGTACGAGAATGGACGATGGCTTACGTCCGAGGAAGTTGATCGCTTCGCGTGCAATGGCACGAGCGGCACGCTGCATGAGGGTCCAGCCGATCACCTGATTTTTGCCAATGAAGGCGTGCTCGACTGCGGCGGCCTCCGCGCAGGATAAAACAGGCAGGCGGAGGTTGAGCTTCATTTAGCTCACCAGCACGGCGAAGGCTTGGGCTAATTGATCGGTGTGGGTGAGCGAGAGCAGAATTTTTTTAGCCCCATGCTCGGCGAGAAGTTTTTTTGCTTTATCGTCTAACTCGACGATCGGCTCGCCTTCGCTGCCGCCGAGGATGCTGATGCTGGTAAGTAGAAACTTTTCGCAGATGCCAGTGCCAAAGGCTTTGCTGACGGCTTCTTTCGCGGCGAAACGTGCGGCGAGCGATGGATAGGGGTCGGCCTTGGCTAAGCAGTGCGCCTGTTCGGCGGCGGTGAAAACTTTATCTAAGAAATTCTGACCGTGTTTCGTATGTGCCGATCGAATCCGTGCAATCTCGGTGAGATCCACGCCTACGCCCACAACATTGCCACCTTCGAGATTCATCAGCGTTGTTTAATGAGTGCTTTCATTTCGGCCACCGCTTGTCGGGCTCCCACCATTAGGGCGCGTGAGACGATGGTGTGTCCGATGTTGAGCTCGTTTAAGTGAGGCAGGGTGAGGATAGACTTAATGTTTTCGTAATTAATTCCGTGCCCCGCGTTAACGATGAAGCCGAGTTGATGAGCGTGCTCGCAGCCTTGTCGCAGGCGTTCGAGTTCTGCGGCGGCATTCGGTAATTGCCAGGCGTTGGCAAAAGCGCCCGTGTGGATTTCCACGACTGGGGCTTTAGTTTTTTTAGCGGCCTCGAGTTGATGGGCGTCGGCCCCAATGAAAAGTGAAACCTCGGAACCGAGGGCGCTGAGCGCTTGAACGGTTTCGGTAACGCGTACGAGTTGTCCGGCGACATCGAGTCCGCCTTCAGTCGTCACTTCCTCGCGTGATTCAGGAACGAGGCAAACGGCGACAGGCTTTAGTTTCTTGGCGAAGTCGACCATCGCCGGAGTACACGCCATTTCTAAATTGAGTCGCACCCCAGGAAGCGCCGCGATGGCAAAAACATCTTCGGGTTGAATGTGGCGGCGGTCTTCGCGCAAGTGAATCGTGATGCCGTCGGCGCCAGCGGCCATCGCTTCGCGGGCAAAGGCGAGCGGACTTGGCTCGGCGTGAATCGAGAGGTGCGTCCCGCGGTAGCGAGCTTGGCGCAAGGTCGCCGCGT
>Ga0214919_10004285_pt1 | contig 20948 bp, 16 predicted proteins | sample LL1503_MetaG_FD_177994 | JGI IMG/M metagenome (GOLD analysis project Ga0214919, IMG submission 177994) | Freshwater microbial communities from Lake Lanier, Atlanta, Georgia, United States - LL-1503 | ecosystem: Environmental > Aquatic > Freshwater > Lake | place: USA: Georgia | collected... | reverse complement strand
GCAGACCGAGGAATCGTGGAAGCGTATCAATAGGTCTTCCCATTCCTACCCGAAAGAACCCAGAGTGAGGCGCAAGAATACGCTTGATGTCTCCTTTGAACTGGTCATACGTCTCTGTGATAAACAGAGAGTCCAGAAGTTTCTGAGGAAGTAGAGCACATCGGAACTTGGGAATATTGGTCTTGGTTTCGCTGAGTATGTAGTATTTATCCTCAAACTCTTTCACTGTCTTGGATTCTGCGGTCTTGTAGCAGCACGGCATTGCCCTGTCGTTCTTTGGAGACTTGTAGTTCGTCATTCCGGGATACGTGTATGCCTTGTCGCGCGCAATCACACTGAACGTCCGAGGATCGTCCTTGGGACTCGTCCGCAACTGACCGTTACATATGGGACACTTATTGTCGACAAGGTCTCCTTCACGCAAAGGGATTTCGTCGGTCATACACCAATACTCAGGGCATACGATGAGTCCATCGGGGTCTTTCGTAGGAATCATCTTGTCTGCCTCCGTATACTTCCGCGGGTCATGATCAGTTCCTTCCAGTCTCTTCAGGTCTTCTTCGCTCAGAATGATGGGTTGATGCTTTTGTTCGCATTTTTTGGGGTATTTGGAATTCAAAGGGTCAAACGTATTGCTGTCGAACTGCTGTAGGCGCGTATTGAAGTAATTGTAGAGTGTCGATCTTCCTGCCTTTGGTTTTATCTTCTTCTCTTCTTCCGTTTCTGGAGGTGGCGGTGCTTCCTTTTCTGCTTCAGGAGTGGCATCGCCTTCCACATCCCCGAACAGATCTTCATATTCTTCCTCGAGTGCTTTGAAATCTTCCTGAAAATCCCCGGTCAAGTCTTTCAAAGGAACAATCGGTCGCACAGTCTCCTTTCTTGGCGGACAAATCTTGTTCAACTTCGCAGAATCTCCATTTCCAAGAATGAAGCGAAGAAGGTTTGCGTACTTGACCGAAAGGGGAATCTCCTTGACGGACGAAACAATAATGGAATCCGTGCCGACGCGCATTGTCGGGAATCCTCGGAACGAACGAGTCAGCATGTTCGGATTGTCCTCGATCTTCTTCTCAACGTCCTTCTTCAGTGTGGATGCGACTTCTGCCGACACTCCTAATTCCGACTGAATATCTGCGAGAGATACATTTCCCTTATCCTTCACCAACTGGATTACCTTGACTTCCAAACTCGTAAGACCTTCGACAGAATGGTCTGTTCTCAGCAGGCGGAATGTAGAAGTACTCGCGTCCGACATGTCAAACGTCGAAGTAATACATCCGAACCGCCTCAAATCATATTCGTTCAACTTCTTTTTGTATTTCAAAGAGAGAGACGCATCTTGGAGTTCCCATCTGTTCACTTTCAAATCCTCTGGGGAAATGAACGGAATGATTGCGTCCAGCGACATCAACCATTCCATCAGTTGGTTCTGTAGGCGCAACAAATCATCGTCTGCTCCTTCGGGACGATAGGATGTGAGTGTCAGTTTCGATGAAGTCATTGCAATCCTGTCAAAGTTATCGGGGGCATCGCCGCGATAGAGAACGAGTGTCGGGCGACTTCGTGAAGGTTTGCTTACGGTCCACCATCTCTGCCACCTGACAAGATTCGGAGGAGTCTTTGTCCTGGAATTCTTGACAAAGAACTTGTGGCGAGTAGTTTCCGAAGAGGACGTGAAGAAACTTATCGACGGAGTAGCATCTGAGACTGTCAGTCCGTAAAATATCTGCTCGAATCGAGTGCGCAAAGCAGACCCGAAATCTGTATCCACAAACGGTATCTTGTATTGTACGCGAAGAATTGAAGGTTTGGGTTCCGGCACTGCTAGTTCCAGCAATTGCTCAAGGCGCTTTGAGTTTTCGCGAAGCAATTGGATGTTTGCAGGAGAAAGTTGTTCGGGAGTTGTTGTTTGTAGAAACGGGAAATACACGGGTTTCGAAGTCTCTGCTGACGTTTCATATGGAGTATACGTGAACTCCAATATGGTTTCAAGGCGAGGATATAGAGTTGAAATAAGTGAGTTCTTCTGAGGCAGAGGATATGCTGCTCCCGGAATCTTGGATGTCAGTGCCGTGTCGTAATCGTAAGGAAGAATATAGGACAACGACTCTTCTGTCCCGAAAATCAGTTGTTCTCTGAATTCGTCGCTAGGCGCATATATCTGCGACAGTTCAGGAGGAGTATGCTTCCATTCTTCGGGTCCATACTCTTCGTATGCGACTGCCGTGGCAGGACTGCGTATTTGCGACTGGTATATTTGGAAAGGTGCCTTGCGTATTGCAGAAGACCGGTAGGACAGACGCTGGTACAACGCTTCCCACTTGCGGGGGTCGCTCGTATAATAATCACGCGGACGCTGTAGTGTCACCGTCAAAAAGAGTCTGTCTGGGTGAATGTTTACTGCGTCGCCAATGTATTGGCGGATTGTATCGACGGTATCATCGGGAAAGAAGGAAATATATGTAGATTCCCTTGTTGTCCGATTGGTTGTTTTCACCCGGATCATCCTTATTACTTAGAGTGGAGAATCTGTGATTGTCATGCCGCAATAAGCGACAGGAGACCGAGAATAATTGACGTTCTGGTATATCCCTGCTCCAACGGCATCGTTCAACATTCGTCTGAAGTTTGCCCAAAATTCGGGGGTGTGTCCAATCGTCGTCGTCATTAGATGAGCAAGTTCGTGTATGACCACAAACATCACGGTGTTTTCGTCTGCGAGAGGATACGGTTTCTCCTTCGACCTCAAACATATCACGATTTTGTCACCCTTGTTTTCGGAATACGAGGTGGAATTGCTGTTGATGTCGTTCTCACACATGTTTTCTGGACGAAAGCGCTCAATCATGGTGCGCACGCGAGGGTCAGATGCCGTGTTTGGGTCGCTCTTGTATCTTTCCATAAGGACGCTGAGTTTGTCCTGGATGTTTGCCATGAACTCGCACGCATCCTGCTTGTCTGGAAGATTTTGGACTTGATAACTCTGATTCGTGCGATTACTTTTCACACTCACAAGGTTTGATGGACCGCGCGTATATGCGTACGCAACGGCAAGTCCTGTTCCTATCAAAGCAGCAGGGATCATTATTACTTCGTTCGAGTTTCTTCTATGCCGAAACGGTCGGCAATAAATGCCTGGAATGTCGGGTGATTCTCTTTGAACAGTTCGCTATAAATATGAATGGGGTCCTCTTCCAGCAACCCAACCAACACCAGATAAGAGACTCCAGATCCTACTGCGAAATATATGCTGGTCATTGAAAAACTGTAGGGAATCCAGAGGAAGGGAAGGAGATGAATGGCAAGGATGTATGTATTCTTTGTCCAGTGCTCCTTGTGCGGATTGAGCATGATTTCAAGGCAACCGGAGAGGGCAAGCACATTCATAGGATACGTGGATATTGAATGCAGCGGATATGCTACAGACAACAAGAATATCCATGTGGAAAAAATGTAATACCATCGAATCGGAGGGACCATTGCTTTTACAAGATTACACTATTTAAGCGTCAAGTCCGCGCTTGAAGGGGTTGGACTCGATGGTCGTGTTGAGGAAAGGACCGACCTGCGCCTGAGGGTTGGGTGCCTCCGTGCGAATATCCCAAGACGCGTTACGGTTCGTCTGGGCAACACCCGCAATTGCCGTATTGGTGTGGTAACCCGCATCGAGGAAGTTCTGTCCCTTGATGTCTCCCATTCCCTCAGGGTTCACTGCGGCCCAAGACGCACCGACCGTTCCCTTGGGGAGGAGTTCACCGGCACTCAGAGAGGTCTCCGTGTACGTTCCGGCAGATGAAGGGTGGCGACCCTGCATGGACTCCGTGGGCTGGGCGTTACCGCCCGCGCTGTGAGAAGAAGACGCCATGGGTCCGCCGTCCGAGAGAGGACCAGAAACACCTAGCTGCTGGGCCGCAGACTCCAGACCCTCGCCCACGACACCCTTTGCCGACGAATACGAACTAATCAAGTATGCGAGAACGACCACACCTCCAAGGACAAGCGCTAAACGGGTGCTCTGTGAGGTTTTCATTCGACTGTTTATATCCAAACTAAGACAAAAAACGATGAAGAAACATCCATTGGCCGATCCGGTTGCCTTTTTTACGAGCCCGGAGGTTCAATCGTTTTTTGAGAAACAGATTCTAAAACCCATTCTAGCACGAGTGGTCTCGTATTTATACCCTTACATCATTGCCCTCACCTTTCTTTGGGGCATCATGTTCCTCTGTGTCGTCATTATCCTCATCATCCTCCTTCGCGTCAGGGTATAGTAACTCAATAAGCGTTGAACGTCGCATTCTCCAAATGTTAGGGATGTTTCTCTCGCGCGCGAGTTTACGAAGGTCTTGAATTCTCAGTTTCTCTTTAATCATCTTTGGGGGCATTGCAGGCATGGTCAGGATCTCGATAAGGTCCTTTCGTGACTTTACATAGTAATACTTAATTGGAGGTCGATGGTCCTTCGCGGCCTTCTTCAAATCTACGAGCGACATTGATTGGTAATCCATTTCGGTGTTACAATTCCATCCTACCACATTTCAAATCCGTTTTTGCGCTTGCCAACTAAAAAATCCATCTTCTTACACAAATGAACAAAACAACTGTTGTCTTGTGGATATTCCTTGCTGCGCTTGCCATGTTCGTAACCGCACTATATATCACACCGAGACTGCCCCTCAGTCGTGAGACGTTTGCACAGAAGGAAATTGGAATGCCAGTAGAGGGCGTCGGAATGGGACCGTATGATAACGTGAGCGTCCCCGGTGCGTCTGGATGGTTGATGAGCGAAGCACCAAAGGGAGCATCTCCTATTGGCGACACTGCTGCTACGAGTTTCTTATCGAATCCGCGCACCTCCCAGTCATGCTGCCCTTCTGGATTCACCACTGATACCGGATGCGTATGCCTCTCCAGTCAGGAACTTGGAGTGATGGCATCTCGCGGAGGTAACAAGTAATGGGGAACTTACACACATTCGTTTTATGCGATATAAGTATGGATCCGTCAGTAGTGTTTGAAATGTTTTTGGGAGAACTCAAGAAGTCATATCCCGATCTTTCATACGATTATGAAATCGAGAAGACCGCGAAAGAGTTTGAATTGTTTTACCCGAGTGCCCTTCAAATTATGAAGAAAGACACTGCGTTCTTTGATGTCGAGCGCAAGGCATTTGGAATCAATCTTTCGGAACTTGAGCATACAGAGGATACGTGGAAACACATTACCTTGTCAACAATCGCATCTCTGTTTCACGGTGATATAAAGAAGAAGTTTGGGTCCGTGCTCAGCGCAGCAAAGTCGGTATGGACCGGAAGCGGTGGCGACAACGACGAGGTGTCGCGCATCTTGAACGACGAGTCTTCGGAGGGACACTTAGAGAGTCTTTATAATTTCGTCATGGAGACTCGTATTGCAAAAATTGTGATGGAGATCATTGAACAGGTCGATGTCTCAAGCATTGATGTAGGGAGCATTGAAAATCCTGCGGAGTTGATGGAAATGCTGAAGAACCCAGAGCATCCGGTTCTTAAGAAGTTCATTGCGAAGGTTCAGGGACTTATGCGGGAGAAACTCATGAGCGGCAGTTACAACCAGAACCAGATGATGGCAGAGATCGAGGGTATTAAGGCAAAGGTCCAGAGTCTTTTCGGGAATGTTCTGAATGAAGCACTCGGTGGAGCAGCAAGAGGCGACGTGACATCTGCTGCTCTCATGTCGAACTCAACAGAAGCACGTCGTCAACGAATGCTTGCGCGACTACAGAGAAAGCAGCGCGAAAAAACTCAGCGTTAAGATAAGATGTCCGAACAAATTTGGTTCAAGACCCCAAGCGTCTTGTTTGGAGCAAGTACATGGACACGCTTTGTGCCTATCCAATCGATGACAACCACAGAGGCACTGAATTCTGTAATGCGGTTCTCGGTGTATTCCTCGATTCTTCTCGCGGTATTGACGCGCAATGCCTCCTACCTTACTGCAATTCCAATCGTTGCGCTTGCGAGCATTGCGCTCTTTGAACTCTTCCCGAACGGAAAGCAAATTGAGTCCTATTTCAGTGCAGCGTCCAAGACGATTGAGAAGTTCACGATGCCTTCGGTGAATAACCCGTTCATGAATGTGTTGCTCACAGATATTACCGATAATCCTCAGAGGGAGGATGCGGCACCTGTAAGCAATCCTTCTGTGCGCGGAGCAATTGACAACGCGTTCCAGTCAACGTCCGATATTTACATGGACACGAGCGACAGGTTTGACCAGGCAGCAGCACAGCGGACGTTTCACACGATTCAATCCGCGCGAGTCCCGAATGACCAGGATGCGTTTCTGAGCTGGTTGGCAAAAGGGTATGATGAACCCGATACTTCATCGGCGGCGCTTGCTCGTGGCGCGAAACTTGGATCGGAAGGTTTTGTTCCTGCGCGAGGATCCATGAGCAGACTTCCGAATACGACGGAAACGCCTAGCGGAACGACCCCCAAATTTGCTTCCGAATAACTTCTCTTCTAACGCGCCTGCTTCCATACTTCCTCCGAACGATTTCATGGATCCTTTTCCGACCATAACGTAATGCGGAAATCCAGACAGGTTATCTGGTTTGTTTTCACTGATGTTATTGCTCTCTATTTTCTTGAATTCAACGTCTGTGTGCTTGTCGGCAAGCTCCTTAATGATAGGCGACATGGTCTTGCAGTGAGGGCATCCTTCCATATACATATAAATCACTGTAGGCGTCTTGGAATTCATTGCTTCTCCTAACGCATCATCGTCCTTCAAGTCTTTCACCTTTCCAGAACCGTCCATTTGTGTTTTCACACGAAAACAAACATGAACGCTAAATAATAAATGGAAGAAACTTGGAACGGATACCAGCACGCACAAGGGACGTACGAGGTTCCTCAATCAACAAACCCCAACCCGTTTCCCAAGACGGATTCGAGTGTCGGCAAGACGCCATTTCAGGACCTGAAACCTTCTTACCCAAAAATTCAGGCGCAGTACGATGCCATGTCTCCCACATGGTTAGGATTGGATGCTTCGAATAAAGCAACTTTGAAAGGCGGCAACTTCAAGTCGGATGCGATGCCAATCAAGGAATAAACTTGGATACACATAAATGTCTGCCGAAATCGTGCACTTAATGATGACGTTGCGAAATCAAGTCAAGTTGTATCATTGGCAAACAATGGCCTATCCTCGCCATGTTGCTACTGACGAACTTGTAACGAAACTCGATGCCAACATTGACCAATTTGTAGAGGTCTATGTTAGTAAATACGGTCGCCCAAAGTTGAGCGGACAAACAAGCGTGATTCGTCTGCGCAACCATTCCGACAAGGAAGCAACTGCGCTTTTGAAGGAAGCAGTGAATTGGATGACAACCGATTTGACTCGTAAACTGAAGAAGACAGACACGGATTTGTTAAATATCCGCGACACGATTGTAGCTGATTTGAATCAGACTCTGTATTTGTTCACTTTCAATTAATGTGAGATCAAGGAAGCGAGAATTGGGTTGTTACTAAAACAATAGAGACATTCTGAATAGTAGCGTTTAAAGAAATTATTGAGTCCCCTGTCGTATTTGTCAAAATAATATTCAAATTTCCAGAATCGGATGGGTTAGGCATTGGAATAACAGCTCTTAATGGAATATATACGAACCCACAGTTAATGTTTGTATAAGCAGTGTTTATTGTGTTATATACCGAACCTGCTTCATCTTCATTATATGTAAGATACAAACTTATATTGCCATTGGGGGCATTGGCGTCATAAATTATATTAAAATATAGATCGATAGATACTGAATAAACCCCCGGGCGTAAGTCATTAACTAGACGATCAAATACTGTTACCGACCCGCCTTGAAGGATAGGGTCGGGAACTAAATCTTCACCTTCAAGGATAGTCGGGACTAGTTCCGCTGTTGTTTCCGGAGGAGTAAAAGCAATAAATGGTCTGCCTCCATTTCCAGTTGAATAAAATCGTATTCCGTCAACAGTAACAGGAGCTGCATCTTGGCTCACATATGCTATTGCTCCAAATACAACAGGGTCCGTGTAGGAAGAAAGTGAGTCTGTAGCACGTGTTATACCACTTTGAGAGACATAAACGTTTGTTCCGTCCGATTGAAACCTGAATATTTCTCCTTCTTCATAAGAATCTCCCGCATATAAAGTATTAGAAAAAGTATCGTAAACTATAAAACTCATGTTTGCAAACACTATGAAAGTATTAAAAACGCTAGAGACAAAACCAGCGTAAATAACAGTGTACGCACCTGTTGGTGGAGCATTGAATTGAAATATTAAACCGTTCGCAGACGTATCTATACTTTCTGTAGTTCGAACTGTTCCTCCCCCGTTCGCATCGGAATACAATGTAACGCTAGTATTTGAATTTAAAACAACACTTCCATTTGTGCTAACATCCGTTAAAGTGAAAGATGTAGCTCCCTCTATGCCAACTGGTGTAGGGTATAGGTTAATGCTGTTGATGAGTATCGGCGGATTTATTGGCGGACTTCCCGGAAAAACACCACCAAACCCGTATATTAGAGACGGAGGAAGATTTATTAATATAGGTTGATTGAATGTATCTTTCACGATATTTCCATTAATGTAAAAACGCAATATTCTTCCATCAAAAATCATAGAAAACTGGTCACCAGATACGAATGCGGAAAAATTACTTAAAAATTCAGAATTGGTATTAATTAGTGCGACTTGATCGCCTGCAAAAGTGAACGCATAACCCGTTTGGGGAGTTATTACACCTGTGTTTTCGTCGCGTGTAAAAATCGCAAGTCCTATCAAATAATTCACATCCGGTTGGAAATTGGTAGAAACGTTAAAAGCAAAATACGCCCCACGACTTCTATTTATGCTTAACAATGCTCCATTACGTATATTGCCAAGATCGTATATTTCAAAAGAAGAGTTTTCATCAAATAAATAAACGGATGTTGAACTAGTTTGGAAAGCAGTGCTTCCAGGGGAAGTACCCAGAGTCGTGTAACTATAACCGTCAATTCCTTTAGGACCCGTAGAGTAAAAGAGTATGTCTGTAAATATTACGTATCCAACGTCGTTAATATCTAATTCTGTATAGACGCTAAGTGGATTCGTTGTTGCTAATCTCGATCGTGCGATTACAGTTGCGTTTTTGTAAAAGTATACTTTTTCTCCATCGACGTACATCGACAATATGTCGTTCTCGGCAAGCGGGACGTTTGCAATACCGGGATATTGAGGTGCCACTATTGAAAATGTGTCATACACGATGCTAAACCCATATGTGTTCTCTTGGACAATCGTGTCACGGAGACGAATCGTATAACCCAGTCCATCAATAACCTGTTGAGTTACTCTTACTTGAAAATATACACCAGCATTAACAACCGGAAGACTTTCTAAAGTATAGAAATAGGATTCTTCTAAACTACTGCCAAATAGTTTTGCAGATGTAGGTGATAAAATAAGTGCTCCGCCACCAGAAGCACGTAAGGTTGTAAAGGATGGACCAGATACTCCAATTGGTCCGGACGGACCCGATGGACCCGATGGACCCGATACTCCAGACGGACCCGATGGACCGGATACTCCGGAGACTCCTGATACGCCTGATGGACCCGACGGACCTGATTTTCCAGACGGACCCGATGGTCCCGATACTCCAGATACACCGGATGGTCCCGATGGACCAGACTTTCCGGAAGGACCCGACGGACCCGATGGTCCTGAAGGACCAGATACTCCCGACGGACCCGACGGTCCTGAAGGACCTGATCTGTTGCTCACGCCAGCAGGACCCGATGGACCCGATGGACCCAATGGACCCGATGGACCCGACGGACCAATTCTCCCTGTAGAGTACATGCTGAGTCCGGTAAATGTATAAGGATTCGGAGATAATTCATCCCCGCTAGAATAGTATGCTAAAAACGTCGTGACGCCAAAATTAATAGTGTCAAATACCCCCAACAGTTTAGGTACGCTAGCATCCGAGTTCGTTAGCAAGAATTTCGCCTCAATTCCATTGAAGAACACAGTTAATATATCGTCCGGAGAATAGTCTTTAATATATTTAATTATTCCTGAATTACTACTAAATTGAATTGTTCCGCCGTTGAGGATATTATTCGCTATAAAACGTATACGAAGAAAATTTGTGCCTACGGTAAAGAAAAAATCTACATTGTCCTTGTCCAGAATTGTTGAGGGTAAGTCAACCCGAAAGTAAACGCCATGCGAACTCGTGTCGAATGTTTCGACTACTCTTACAAGATCATTGACACTATTTAAAATGAATGCTGAATTGGAAATCACCGTTGGAGCTCCCTCAGTTCTTGTGAGAGTCGACAAAGTACCAGGAACGCCTTGCTGTCCCTCTATTCCCCGTGGACCAGATGGTCCTGATACTCCAGACGGACCTGATGGACCCGATACTCCGGAGACTCCAGAAGGTCCTGATGGTCCCGATGGACCGGATACTCCTGATACTCCAGACGGACCTGATGGACCGGAAGGTCCTGATACTCCGGATACGCCCGATGGACCCGATGGACCAGAACGTCCAGACGGACCCGAAGGACCCGATGGACCAGATGTGTTGCTAACGCCAGCAGGACCCGATGGACCCGATGGACCCGATGGACCCGATGGACCCGATGGACCCGACGGACCTCCAAACTCGCCTTGTTCGCCCTGCGGACCCCTACCACCGTTCACGTAAAACAAAATTTTATCGAGAGTTACGCCGACGTCGACTGCATCTGAGTCATATCCAGTATCCGCATACACCTCGTATGGTAAACTCGCGTCTCCTGGTACTGGCCATTCATCTGTTCCAGGTATAATTACACCGTCCTCGAAGAACCAGAATTTTCCATCGTAAAGTCGAATCGAAAATATACTCGATGGTGTAGAAAATGCTATCGAACCTGAAGTAGATATTTGAAGTGGGAAATCTATCCCATCGCGTCTTTGTAAGACACGGTAATTGGTCTCACTTATGGCGAAAGAAACAAAGTAAGGATCCGCAGTGCCGTTCTGCCGTAACCCAACGTAAAATGGTCCGTTAGTTGGTTGACTTTCTACTCTAAACTGAAAATAGAGACCACCTACAGTAGGGTTCAAGATTTCTAACGAATGAAACGTATCGCCTGTGTCTTCATTGAAAGTAACAGACCCTACACCGTTGTTTGTTACGGAACCGCCTGTCACTAATGTAGTGATCGCTTGACCATCAACACCTTGGGGTCCCTGCGGACCCGACATGCCGCCATACGGCAGGGCATTCCACCTAGGACCAGAAGCACCTACGGTAGGTGGTTCTCTCCCAATTTTGAATCTGTTCGTATCCGTCTCAATGCCTATTTCTCCGGGTGCAAGGATAGTGTTGGCCGATGCCCATGCGCCCGATGCCCCCCGTCGCAACTGTAGTTGGATAGGCATATTACATCAGTGCTAGAATTCCTTTCCTAAATTCCACCACAATCCAGAACGGGATAAATGGTTGTTGGAGGCGCACTTACCCAATACGGATCTCCACCATCAAACACTTGAACAGCAGATGAACCTCCGCCTCCACCACCGCCTCCAGATCCGGCAATGTAGATGGCCCGTGTTGAATCACTTGCTGGTGTCGTTTCGGGTCCCAGCATAATCCATGTGGCAAATGCGTTTGACCCGGGATTTACTGTAGTGTACTGTCTACCACCAGAAATCGGGTTTATATAAAGTTTCTTACCCGGCGTAAGAGTCACATCTCCTACAACCTTAGCCGAAGCAGGAAAGAACTCGTTGGGAACAACAGATGTATCAAAATACTTGCCAGAAGGTCGGAAAGAAAACCAATCGTCAGAAGGAATGCCTTTGCTTGTGACGATTCCAACCGTATCGGAAATATTAACCGACCCAGCAGATTTCTGAAAGATTCCGGACGAATCAATGTAGATGGATTCACCAACTATGAAATCTCTACCTCTAGAGATACTTCCAATACGCAATGTAGCTCCCGTGAATGACGTAGGCGTGCCGTCTGATTTAATATTTACAGTGATAACATTGGATATAATTGTTTGAATAGTTCCTGTACCATTGTATCCCGCCGCAGGTGCTTCTACTTCGATTCCTTCGATGATAACTGTATTGCCGACTGTAAATCCAGTTGTGCTTGCAACTTCATAATTTGTATTATTATTTGAAGTAGATGCTCCCGTTACTGTAGTTCCATCTGTCTGATATACCGTTACATATTGAGTCTTCGGGTTTCTCGAAGCAAATCTCCCTACCATATCCGCTACCCATTGAAGAGGATCATATGTGTTGCTCAGTACATTGAAAAACGGGGTCCCGGTACCCAACGATAAATTTCCAAACATCGGGATTGAGTCTTCATTAACCCTAAAAATACACACATCTCCCTGCGTGTACACAGGACCTCCTTTTACTCTCAAACACCAACCGTCAATATCGGCAATAGTGTATGTGTCAAGCCCAATCTCTACGATCAAGAATGCAACTCCGCTGCCGTCGATAGTACCTATCCAGTCTCCAATTTTAACGTCTGCAAGTCCAACTTGTACTTGATCTTGACCTTGGAAATTAGAGTTAGGATTTGTTGAGTAAGTGTATCCTATAGGATTGTCGAGAGTTATTCTATAAAATACAGGAGAATTAACAGGTATATCTGTACGTTCTATACGATTTGATGATGTTATCTCGCAATGCAATGCGAATTGTGGAGGCGGATATAGATAAGGCATTATCTTTGATTATATCGGGTTTTTAATAGAAGACAATATCGATAAACATGGATGGCAAACCAGCAGCTAATGCTAAAGCAACGTCTCCTTTGTTTATCGACCACTCAGTAGTAGTAAATGGACCTAATTGCAGCGATATAGTGCTGCCAGTATCGTCTACCAATATCCCAAGATTAGAAGTGTTCTTCGATATTAAACTTACGTTCTTGGAAATATAGAATCCTAATGCATTTGGTCCAGAAGGACCGGAAACGTTAAAGTTTGGCGCTAGTACCGACAATGAAATCGCCGAACCTGTATATACTGCTGGTCCTGGAATTGGAACATTTACACTTGCATTTCCTGCGGCATTAGCGCCACCAGTTCCAAACGTCCTGTCGGTTGGGCTTCCGGCATTGGCAATACACGTCTTCGCAAAATATGTGATCACGGCTTGAGGTGTTGCAGTAAGTCCCGTTATACGAATGTAACTGTTTGTTAATATAGTTGCAGCCATGCCAACTGGTATTGTGTATCCATTTAATCCTTGAATATATGGAAACGTGACACCTGAAAAAGTTCCAAGCGTCCAAGGAAGCGCGCTTGTATTCCAAGGAGAAGGAGTAGCACCAGGGCCTATAGCCTGAGTTTTTGACAAAGCAGGGAGATCTGCGCTGCTGAAATAATGCATCAAATATACCCTAATAGTTTTCGCAGTAGGAGCATTGCCTTGAGGTCCGGACGGACCCGAAGGACCCGATACTCCTGACACACCCGATACGCCGGATGGTCCTGATACTCCTGAGACTCCTGAAGGTCCCGACGGTCCTGCTCCAGCAAGATAAAAGCGTATGTTTCTCGCAGTAAGTCCGCAATTCGTGTACAAATATCGAACCTGGTATGTTCCTGCGGTGGTAATAAGTGAGGGGTAAGAGGATGATGTCGTTATGACCGCGCCATTTTGTAGGAATGTAGGTCTTGAGGATCCGTCCATGACAATTGTGAAAACATCACCTGTAGTCCATGCTTGAGAGGCAACAGCAGACACCTGATTCTTTACGTTCTGATTGTTGTTATTATATTGTTGAATTACGAACGTTCCGGTAACGGGATTTGCGGGAGTAGTTGCTGTGGCAAACGAGAAGAAATATGATATTCCAGTCGCTTCACTGCTAAACAACCCAATTTGATTTGCGTCCTTCATAGTACTATAAGTTCCAGCATTGTCCATCGTGAACTGCAACACCATTCCTCTCGACCCAGCATACGTTTCCAGAGATGTTACACTTGCGGTGTCTGCCGTCCCGCCGTTTGTTATCGCGTCATCTAATACGGTTGCCCCTCCCGATGCGCCGGCGACTAATGTCATAAATGCCCTGAATGGTCCAGATGGACCAGAGACTCCCGAGACACCTGATACGCCTGAGGGACCCGATGGTCCAGAGACTCCTGACACACCCGATACGCCTGAGGGTCCAGAAGGACCAGAGACTCCTGAGACTCCAGAAGGACCCGAAGGACCCGATGGACCAGACACTCCAGATACGCCTGATACGCCAGATGGTCCTGACGGTCCAGAGACTCCAGATACGCCGGATACGCCAGATGGTCCTGACGGTCCAGAGACTCCGGATACACCAGATGGACCTGAGACTCCTGATACTCCTGATACTCCCGAAGGACCTGATGGACCAGAGACTCCTGATACACCCGACACGCCTGACGGACCTGACGGACCTGAGACTCCTGATACTCCTGATACTCCCGAAGGACCTGAGGGACCAGAGACTCCGGATACACCTGAGACGCCTGAAGGACCTGAGGGACCTGAGACTCCCGATACGCCTGATACTCCCGAAGGACCTGAGGGACCAGAGACTCCCGATACGCCTGATACTCCAGAAGGACCCGATGGACCAGAGACTCCGGATACACCTGATACTCCAGACGGACCAGACGGACCCGAAGGTCCAGATGGACCACTGGGTCCAGAGAAACCAGTATTTGGACCCGAAGGTCCTGAAGGTCCAGACGGTCCTGTAGATCCATTAAATACAGTTGCGCCCGATGGGCCACATGGTCCTGAGGGACCCGACGGACCTGATACTCCCGATACTCCTGATACTCCTGAGACGCCTGAAGGGCCTGAAGGTCCTGAAGCACCAGACACGTTACTTACTCCAGCAGGACCTGAAGGTCCAGAAGGACCAGATACTCCAGATACTCCTGATGGACCGGAAACTCCCGAAGGACCCGACGGGCCTGAAACACCGGATACACCGGATACTCCCGAAGGACCTGATGGTCCTGAAACACCGGATACACCGGATACTCCCGAAGGACCTGATGGACCCGATACTCCTGATACTCCGGAAGGACCCGAAGGACCGACAGCACTATAGAACTTCACATTTGTCACACTCGTAATACCGTTAATCCCACCATATCCAAATTTGTAAGTCACGCTTGGTGTAATGTTAGATGGAGCGGTCTGTAATTGTATAACAGAACCCTTATAGAGGAATACAGGTTTTGATGTGTTCATCAATATCATGAACATCCCCGGTAGAGTATCAAGAGCAATAGTACCGTTAGTTAGCGTTGTTGAAGTAATACTATTATCGGTTGGGTCGCAGTTTGTGCCCTCGACAACTGAGTAGGTAGTTTGTGTCAATAAAAAAAAGTACGATTTATTACCAGCCGATTTTGGAGACCATATTCCGATTCTACTCGTGTTTCCGGTACCAGACTCAGTCAAAGTGAACTCTAGAGTCATTGCGCTCGAACTGGGGTAAGCTTCAATGGAATTTACTGCATTGCTATTTCCTCCACGAAATGAATCGGGTCCCAATGTTAGACCGTTGTTCGCATTTCCTGCAACTAGAGTCATGAATGTAGCTACTGGTCCTGATGGTCCAGAGACTCCCGATACACCGGATACACCAGATGGTCCCGATGGACCAAACGGACCTGAGACTCCTGATACACCAGATGGTCCTGAGGGACCCGATGGACCCGAGGGACCAGAGACTCCTGAAGGACCCGATGGACCTGATACTCCGGATACGCCTGATACTCCCGAAGGACCCGACGGACCTGATACTCCGGATACGCCTGATACTCCCGAAGGACCCGACGGACCTGATACACCCGATACACCGGATACGCCAGATGGACCAGACGGTCCTGATACTCCGGATACGCCTGAGACTCCAGAAGGTCCCGACGGTCCTGATACTCCGGATACTCCTGATACTCCCGAAGGACCAGAAGGACCCGACTGTCCTGTTGGTCCAGGCGGTCCTGAAATTCCTGTTACTGGTCCCGAGGGTCCTTCAGGACCAGACGGTCCTGATGGTCCTGACCTTCCCGAAGGTCCTGACACTCCTGACACTCCAGACGGACCCGACACTCCTGATGGTCCCGATGGACCTTGGACGGACGCGTAGAATTTTATACTCGACACAGACGCCGAGTTTGCTCCCGTCGTGTAACTAAAAAAGTAAGTTGATGAAGTAGTTACTGTAACGAGTGGACCTTGCCGAGCACCGTTCACTAGAAACGACGCAACTGAACCGTTTAATATAATCGCAAATTGCGTAGCTAGGTTGAAACCAGTTGAAGAAGTACGTGGAATATAATTGCCAGGTGCCCCCGTAAAACAAGTGTAAAGAAGATCACCGTTGTTATTACGCGTGAACTGGTAAAAAAATGATGTTCCTGATGATGTTAGAATGCCAATCTCAGTCCCAGTCCCAACAACCCCATCTATCTTGAACGATAGTATAATCGGGAGTGTTCCTGGGTATGATTGACTACTGGTAATAATATCGCTTGACGAACCAATGATGTAATCTGGTCCAATCGTAGAGGTTCCGTTGGTTGCTCCAGGATCTCTCTGAAGAGTCATGAATGTTCCAACGGGTCCAGGCGCACCCCTACCGCCATAAACTCCGATATAAATAGCACTACTGGCAGATGTAAAGAACCATACAGGCACCGAGTCGGTCGTTGGACTTACAGTTGTATATTTTTTGTTACCCGAAGTATCTATATACAGAGTTGTTCCACGAGAAGGAACGGCGTTTGTTGCGATAGACGTGCTTGCTGGAAGAATTCCAGGTGTTATATATCCGTTAATGTACTGCCCAAACGGGCGGAACGTGAAATAACCATTACTCGGCACATTCACGCTCGTAATAACTCCAAGCGTCAGCGCGGCACTTACGGTGTTCGATAGGACATAATCTCCGCCTGCCCAGCACACCGGATCGCCTACCGCAAATCCATGACTCAACTTGTAATCCGACACATATTGAGTCTTCGGATTCCTTGCTGCGAAATGCGAAACCAAATCGTTCTCCCATTGTGCGCCTGGACTACTTATAATTCCTGCCCAAGAAAGTATCGGAATGCCATTCTCGTTCAGACTGAATATGTAACCTTGTCCATTTGACGGAGCATTTCTCGTATTTGTCGCGTAACAGAATCCGTCTACGTCAACGACAGTGTATGATGTACTGCCATTGTTGAAGTCCTCTTTAGCAACGATCTGCCATGCGCTGCCGGATGCTGACGGAGTGCTAATCCAATCGCCAACTTGAACGCTCGTCCGAGTTATCTCTACGGTTCCCGGAGTATTTGTGTAGATTTGATACCCTACAAACTGAGTTGCAGTGATTACGCTAACCAACTCAGATGGATAATTTGACCATGTACCATTTGCCACTGTAATATTGCACCGAATCACTCCCCGAGGGGATGCGTAAGAAGGCAGCATGTTATCAATAACGGGGGAAATAGATTACGAAATTTTACATAAAATACGAGAGCACAACCTTCACGGCAGGAAGAGTATCACCCACAGCTTGAGCAGCATCATCCGCGTCAAATGGCAGTGAATTCATCGTGAAGTATCCTCCGTAAAGAGTTGGACCTGAAACTCCGAATGCTACAGGTACTGCGCCTCTAGGATCTGCGGTCATGTACATTTTTTGTCCTCCTCCCAAACTCGTAAAATCTAGAGTGTTCGGAGTTCCTTTCTTATAGACCAGCGTCGAGAAACTGTCGGGAAGTCTATCAACATACGCTCCAGTTAATCCTTGAAGTCTCAGAATCCCATCTCCGGTGGTTGTCAGCGAGAGACCCGTTAAACCTTGCGACGAATCAATAAATCCTACACCACTCCTTGTTTGAGCTATCATACCTCCAGTATTCGTGTAGTATAACATCAGCGTGATAGTTTTTGCAAGTAGTGATCCTGGTGGACCAGATGGACCGCTGGGTCCAGAGAAACCATTATTTGGACCTGGAGGACCTGAAGGACCTGAAGGACCAGACACTCCTGATACTCCGGATACCCCTGATGGTCCCGACGGACCTGTTGGTCCCGGGACAAAACTCTTACCTGCCGGACCCGAAGGACCCGATGGACCTGATGGACCTGTAGCACCATTCATCACAGTATCACCCTTAGGACCGGAGGGTCCAGATACTCCTGAGACTCCAGAAGGTCCAGAAGGTCCAGATCTTCCAGACGGACCTGAAGGACCCGATACTCCAGATACTCCTGATACTCCAGACGGACCAGACGGACCCGAAGGTCCTGAAGGACCTGAGATGAAACTTCTACCTGCCGGACCCGAAGGACCCGAAGGACCACTTGCTCCAGATGGTCCACCCGAAGGTCCCACGTCTCCCTTTGGACCCGATGGACCCGACACTCCTGAAGGACCCGACGGACCCGATACGTTACTCACGCCAGCAGGACCAGACGGACCTGAAGGACCTGAAGCTCTTGGACCAGACGGACCTGAAGGACCCGTACTAACCACAGTCAACTCAGACCAATATTTATTTCCCTCGCCGATCTTGAACTGCAAAGTCTCAGTATTGTAACCAGGTTCTCCAACATCAAGAATTGGTCCTGATAGAGGTATACCGTTGGGAGTCCAATAAGCGTTGTCACCTCTTTTGACAAGGAACGTAACTTTCACTGTCGACATTTGTTATAAATAGGAGTTTGTTTAAGTTTACTATTGTCCGTCGTAAATGATTGCAGTTTCCACTGGAGCACTAGCAGCAGGTGTAGGCGTAAGCAACTTACAATTACACAGTTCTTTGTATTCGGCAGGAGCAAACCAAGGTGGATTATATACCGTTTTCCCCGGGACTGTTGTAGTTAGAGTAGGAGTCACTTTACGAATTCTGCGATTTAGTGCATCGCAAATGAACAGATTTGATTTTGAGTCAACTGCTAGACCGAAAGGAATTTTAAGGTTTGACTGTACAGCATTACCACCGTCTCCAAAAAAAGGTGGGTGCGTCCCTATCCCAGCAACTGTAGTGATGTTTCCACTCGTGTCGACTTTTCGAATCAATGAGACGGTTGGTTCTGTTACATATACATTCCCAGACGAATCAACTGTAATGTTGAATGTTGAATCTCGTAAGTTTTCACCTGCAAAGATACTAGACGTTTGAGAAACTAAAGTTCCATTTGAACGATATACCCGGAGGTTGTTCTCTTCTCCTCCGGGGACTGCCCCATAATCTAATACATATACTTTTCCTACCGAATCCACTGTAATCGCAAGACAATAGTTCAACGGGGGATCAGCACTCAAACCCAAAAATTCTATAGCACTACTAAGTCCGCCTCCAGCGGGAATACGATATATTAGATTAACCTCATCTAGACTGTTTGACATAGCGTAGAAAACCTGTTTGTTCGAATCAAATGCCAGTGTTTTGAATTGAACTGATGGAAAACCTGTTGGAAAAACATTGTTTGTCATATTTATAGATAGACTATATACAGGAAGTGTGTCTGTCGACGGAGTCAGTTTAGCAACCTTTGATAATCCGCACATATAAATATCTCCATTCGTATTGTCGAGAATTATGTTGTTTATGATTGGTAACGGTGAACTCAGTGCTGGTCCAGCTACAAAATCACTAAGATCGCCGTTTCCAGCAATCGTGGTAATAATACCATTTGTATCTATTTTACGAAGTGAATAACCAGTTCTATCTAGAATGAATATATTCCCATCAGAATCGACTGCTATGGAAGTTGGTACTTTCAAGGTTGCGTTGACAGCAAGTCCTCCGTCGCCTGTACTTGAGAATTGTCCGTTTCCACATATTGTGGTTATAATCCCACCAGTCGTCGTTGTGGTTTCAGGTGTTGTTGTTTTGAAATCGGAGCACATGTCCGATAGTCCGGGGCGAAATGTATTGGAGACTCCGCCCGGGAGTTGAACTTTGACGTTCTTTGCCACTGACAAGTAACGTATCTTGCTCGTGTAGGATGTTGCCGTCGGCATTTCTTACTTCTTAGCAGCAGGAAATCGCAGCTTGCGTTTTATAGGTTTTACGGAAGGGATGTTTGCGCCCTTCAATTCACCAAAACGAGTTCGCGCCTCCTCCACTGGCAAAGCCCGATACACCATCTCCAGTTTCAGTTTTAGGAAGTTGTCCATACTCTGTCGTGGGAACATTTCGCACCGCGTTATTCCACAATCTCGGTTGAAAAGGAATGCTTTGGAGTTCTTCGGGAACTGCAGTGCCGTAACTCGAATACAGGAAATACGCAAAGGACCCGACGACAATTACAAGCACAATTGCGTTCATCCACCATGCGAACACGGCATCACGGACGGACTTTACCCATAATAGGTTATTCTCGATTCTAGATAGTGTCCCTTCTACGAGGTGTTGCATTCCCGTTATTCTAAATAATGAAATATAGAGAGGATAAATAAGCGTGAGGATGGCGTTATTATACGGTGTTCCACTATTAATTGGAAGTGCGGGGGCATTCTTCGCAGGAAGCATGTTTGACGAAAAGGAAGAAGTGGCACAAGTACCTGACACAGGAGCGAGCATTTTGTCACCTCAGTCTACCGCGACTGCCCCTAGTGCTCCGGGTCAAACAAGTAGCACGAACACTAGCAGTTTCATGCCGTCGATCAACATTACTGCGCCAGGATGGATGGGCGGACCTCCTCGGCAGCAACCTCCTCAGCAGCAGCAATCGTCGTGGTTCGGCGGACCTCCTCGGCAGCAACCTCCTCAGCAGCAGCAATCGTCGTGGTTCGGCGGACCTCCTCAGCAGCAACCTCCTCAGCAGCAGCAATCGTCGTGGTTCGGCGGGCCTCCTCAGCAGCAACCTCCTCAGCAGCAGCAATCGTCGTGG
>Ga0214919_10004281_pt1 | contig 20952 bp, 17 predicted proteins | sample LL1503_MetaG_FD_177994 | JGI IMG/M metagenome (GOLD analysis project Ga0214919, IMG submission 177994) | Freshwater microbial communities from Lake Lanier, Atlanta, Georgia, United States - LL-1503 | ecosystem: Environmental > Aquatic > Freshwater > Lake | place: USA: Georgia | collected... | reverse complement strand
ATTTTTTATGCCGGTGTATTTGAAAAACAGAATTTACACCATGCCACAGTTTTTGAAAACAAGGTATAACGAAACAGTGGCCATGATCATGGCTATTTTTTGGTTGTTCTTATACATATTTGTAAACCTTACTTCCATTTTATATTTAGGAGCTATTGCTATTAATAATTTAACTGGTGGTGCGCATTTTCATTTAATTATGATAGGCCTTGCGCTATTTGCCTTGTTCATTACTTTAGGGGGGATGAAGGTGATTGGTTACACCGATGTAATACAAGTATTAGTATTAACGGTGGGAGGGCTTATCACTTCTTATATAGCATTAACAGTAGTAGGCGAAAAATTTGGGTATGGTAGTAATGCCATTGCAGGATTTAATCATTTATTAAAAGCAGCACCAGATCATTTTAATATGATATTTGATAAGCCAGGTGCAGGTGCTACACAAAAACAAATTGACGATTATTCAAGCTTACCAGGACTTGCTATGATGGCTGCAGGTATGTGGGTAGCGAATTTAAATTATTGGGGGTGTAATCAATACATTACACAAAGAGCCTTAGGCGCCGATTTAAAAACGGCTAGAACCGGCATTTTCTTTGCAGCCTTTTTAAAATTATTAATGCCTGTTCTAGTGGTGCTTCCAGGTATTGCTGCTTATGTTTTATATCAAAATGGGGACTTACAACAAGAAATGTTAAGTAATGGTAGTTTGAATCAGGATAATGCTTATTCTTCTGTAGTAGGGTTTTTACCTGTAGGGCTGAAAGGCTTATCTATGGCGGCTTTGACAGCAGCTATTGTGGCTTCATTAGCAGGCAAGGCCAATAGTATTTCTACTATTTATTCTTTAGATATTTATAAAAAATATATTAATAGAGAGGCCTCTGATACTAAAATTGTAACCACGGGTCGTATCATAATTATCGTTTCTTTAATCATTGCAATCATAATTAACTGGAACGATGCTTTAGGTATTGGTGGAAAAGGTGGCTTTGAATTTATTCAAAAATATACAGGTTATATTTCACCTGCTATCTTCCCTGTTTTCTTATTAGGTTTCTTTTGGAAAAAAGCAACTTCAAAAGCAGCTATCACTGGAATTATTGTGGGAGTAATACTTTCTATTGTATTTGATAAATTTATAGTGGGCCTCGCTGGCAATGAAACTATTTTATATACTGCTTATTCTAATGGGCATGGTGGTTTTGAAATTCCTTATTTAATTCAAATGGGATTAGTATTTGCCTTTACCATGATTACTATTGTGCTGGTAAGTTTATTAGATAAGAGTGGACAAAAACATGAAAACGATTTAATAGAAGACGGCACTAAATATAAATTAACCAATGCCAATTTAGCCATGGTCATTATTGTGCTTGGATTAGTAGCTGCCATGTATATTCGTTTTTGGTAAATAATAATTTAATTAAAATGAAAACAAAATTTTTAAGTTTTTTTTCTTTTCTACTGCTACTAATAATAACGACTCAGTTATTTGCACAAAAAAATAGTAGCACTCAACCAACACAATTAATTACTAATGTCCAATTAATAGATGGTACGGGTAAGCCTGCTTATAAAGCATCGGTAAGAATACAGGGCAAGAAAATTATGGAGGTAGGTCAATTAAAAGCTGGTACAAATGAGCAGGTCATTGATGGCAAAGGACTTGTCTTAGCCCCTGGTTTTATTGACTCTCATAGTCATCATTTTGGAGACTTAGAGGATCATCCCGAGGCCATTCCTACCAATAGCCAAGGCATTACCACTATTATTATAGGTCAGGATGGGGGAAGTTATGCAATGGATAGTTTAACCAAAATGTTTAAAGAGCATTCCATGGCAGTGAATGTGGGAACCTACACAGGGCAAGGAACTATCAGAGAAGAAGTGATGGGAGAGAATGATGTGTATAGAGAAGCTAGTCAAGCAGAGATAGATAAAATGAAAATTATTTTACAAAAAGAATTAGAGAAAGGTTCATTGGGTTTATCTACAGGACTTGAATATGAGCAAGCCTTCTTTTCAAGTAAAGATGAAGTAATACAACTTGCACAAGTAACAGCTGCTGCTAAAGCAAGATATATGAGTCATATTAGAAGTGAAGATATTAAATTTCAAGAAGCCATTGATGAAATTATTGAAATTGGAAGGGTGACTAAAATGCCGGTACAAATTTCACATATTAAAATTGCCCTAAAAGACGATTGGGAAACTTCTAAAGCATTAATTACAAAATTAGAAAAAGCAAGAGCTGCTGGAATTAATATTACTGCCGATGTATATCCTTATACTTATTGGAACTCCACATTGAGGGTTTTATTTCCAACAAGAGATTACACCAATCCGGTGAGTGCAGAATTTGCAGTGAACCATACATTTGATGCAAATGAATCTTATTTAGTAAAGTATGCACCCGTAGAGGCCTATAGAGGCAAGACCCTTGCAGCTATTGCTGCTATGAGAAATGAAAAGCCGTCTGTTACTTTAATGGCATTAATTGCTATTGCTGCTGATTTTAAAGAAAAGAACCCCAATTTTAAAGGAACCGTAGAAGCCATTGCTGCAAAGTCTATGGTTGAAAAAGATATAGCTAATTTTATAGTATGGCCTTATGCCAATATATGTTCCGATGGTAGTGCAAGTGGGCATCCTAGAGGTCATGGTGCTTTTACAAGAGTATTGAGTAAGTATGTTAGAGAAGACAAAATCATTTCATTAGAAAATGCTATTCATAAAATGACAGGCCTCTCAGCAAAACATTTAGGCATAACTAACCGTGGTATTATTGCAGCAGGTAAATACGCCGACTTAGTTTTATTTAACCCAGCTACGGTGAAAGATAATTCAACTATTCAAAATGGTACGGCTTTGTCAACAGGTATTGAAATGGTTTGGATTAATGGCCAACTTACTTATCAAAATCAAAAGGCTACTGGAAATTATCCAGGTGTACTTATAAAAAGATAATAGCAATTAATTCAAAATAATTAAAGTAAGAAAAAGAAGATGAACAATGCAATTATATTAACGAATGGTTTATTGAAAGCACTTGATGCCAAAACCGCTCATGGTCTTATAAGAGGTACAGAGCGCTTTACTATTAAAGGCGTGGTAGACTGCGCAGCTACTGCAGGTCAAGATGCAGGAATATTATTAGATGGTAAAAATAGAAATATTCCAGTTTTTGAAAATTTACAAGAGGCTATAAAGGGGCTTACCGATATTCAATTTTTAGTTATTGGAGTGGCTACAGTAGGTGGAAGACTACCCGGCAATATGTTAACCACTATTATTGAAGCTATCAATGCAGGTTTATCTATTGTAAATGGTTTACATGAATATTTAAATGAGAAGCCAGAGATAGTAGCGCTTGCTAAAGAAAAAGGAGCACAATTAATTGATGTAAGAAAACCAAAAACAAGAGAACAACTTAGTTTTTGGACAGGAGATATCTATAAAGTAACAGCACCCATTATAGCCGTCATAGGCATGGACTGCGCCATGGGTAAAAGAACTACTGCTAGAATGTTAAGACAGGCCTGTGAGGCAGACGGACTAAAGGCTGAAATGATATACACTGGACAAACCGGTTGGTTACAAGGTGGTAAATATGGTTTTGTTTTTGATTCTACTTTAAATGATTTTGTTTCTGGTGAATTAGAAAATGCCATTCTTACTTGTTGGAAAGAAACGGCGCCCGATTTTATTTTCTTAGAAGGGCAATCTTCTTTAAGAAACCCAAGTGGTCCTTGTGGTATTGAGTTATTAATATCAGGTAATGCAAAACATGTAATATTATTGTTCGCTCCTAAGCGTAAATATTTTGACCACGATGAAAAATGGGGATCTATTCCAAGCGTTGAATCGGAAATTGAGATTATTGAAAAACTAGGTTCAAAAGTAATAGCCATAGGTATTCATACAGAAGACTGCACTTCAGAAGAAGCCTTTGCCTTTCAAAAACAGTATGCACAAAAATTAAACATACCTGTATTATTACCCATTCAAGAAGGGGTTGATAAAATACTCCCTACTTTAAAAAACTTAAAGAAATAGTGTGTTTAGTATAAGTATAATATTTATGCAATAGACTAAATAAACAATCAAAAATAAGTAATCAAAAATAAATAATTAGTATATAATGAAAATAGTAGCCCTAAGATCTTATCTAAAAAAAATGGCTTTGACTAAGCCTTATACTATTGCTTATAGTACTTTCTCCGATGTAAGTTTAGCTTTTTTTGAAGTAGAGTTAGCCAATGGCATGGTGGGCTATGGTTCTGGAAGCCCAGCAGGAGAAGTGGTGGGAGAAACGACTGCACAAACAGCTATTAATTTAGAAACTGAATTTGTTAAAAATTTTGTGGGTAGAGATATTCGTCATTTTCAAAAAATGATTTATGAAGCAAGGCAACATTTTGATCACCTACCTGGAACACAGGCTGCTATTGATATTGCTATGCACGATGCATTTGGTAAATTCATCGGTACTTCAGTAGCTGATTTTTATGGACAAAAAATTAAAGCCTTACCTACTTCTATTACTATTGGTATTAAAAGCGTGGAAGAAACTTTAGAAGATGCTGCTGGTTTTTTAAGCCTAGGCTTTAAAGTATTAAAAGTAAAATTAGGTTTGAATGTAGATGAAGACATTGAAAAAATTTGTAAGCTGCATGAAAAATATCCAACTGAATATATAATAAGAGTAGATCCCAATCAGGGCTATAGCTTAAATGATTTAAACAAATTTATTGAGGCCACTAAAAAAGTAGGTGTTGAATTAATTGAACAACCTTTACCCGTAGGTAAAGAATTAGAATTATTAAAAGTTGATCCCGCTTACCGTTCTATTTTAATGGGTGATGAATCGTTGAAAGACCCTCAAGCTGCATTGGAATATGCTATTAGCAAACCTTTCGGTGTATACAATATTAAATTAATGAAATGCGGTGGTATTATGGGCGCTATGGAAATTGCCACTATTGCTAAAAATGCAAGCATTCATTTATTCTGGGGATGCAATGATGAGAGCATTATAAGTATAACTGCGGCCCTTCATGCAGCCTACTGCTGTTCCAATACTAAGTATATCGATTTAGACGGCAGCTTTGATTTAGCGGAGGATTTGGTTACAGGAGGCTTTGAATTAAAGGATGGCTATATGCATATTAATAGCCAGCCAGGTTTTGGGGTTACAAAACTATAGTGCAATTGCTAATAGATGTACTAGACTTTATTTAGAATACACTAAATTGTAGAATGGAAGTATTAAAACCTAAAATTGGTTTCAGCACTGCTACTTTTTTAGTAGTGAGTGTAATTATTGGCTCTGGTGTGTTTAAGAAGTTAGCGCCCATGTCTCAGGAGTTAGGTTCTCCCTTATTAGTTATTCTTTGTTGGGTAGTTGCTGGTCTTATTAGTTTAGCAGGGGCCTTGTCCACTGCTGAAATGGTAAGTATGTTTCCTAATTCAGGGGGAGAATATTTTTATTTTCAAAAAGTATATGGCCGTTTTTTTTCTTTTATGTATGGATGGGCCAGTTTCACTGTTATTAAAACCGCTTCTATTGCAGCCTTGGCTTATATTTTTGCGCAATCCTTAACTAGTTTATTTCCGCTTCCTATTATGGGAGATAGCAGTAGTTTTTTAGGAATAGCCATTACACAGGCTTTATTTATTAAATTATTAGCTTCTTTATTAATTATAGCACTCACCTTATTAAATTATCGGGGGGCACAGTTTGCGACAAAATTAAGTATGGCGCTAACTTATTTAATGTTAACAAGTATAGTTGCCTTTATAGCATTTGGCTTTGGTTCTTCGCAAGGCAGCTTTACCAATATAACTACACCAAGTCAATTGCCCAACGCGCCCGATTTACATGGCTTTAGTTTACTGAAAGCCTTATTTGTGGCTAGTTTGGGCGCTTTTTGGGGATATGAAGGATGGAATGGCGTGGCCTATGTTGGGGAGGAAGTAAAAAATCCTAAAAGAAATTTACCATTAGCTTTAGGCATTGGTACATTAATTGTGATGACTGCTTATGTTTTATTAAACATTGTTTTTGTATACATTTTACCTATTGATTTTTTTATACAATTAACACCTAATAAAATTGCGGCAGTAGAAGTAGCTGGTAAATTAAGTGGACATATTGGAATGGTACTTGTAGCTAGTTTAATTGTAGTCACTACTTTGAATGCTACCAATAGCACTATATTAACTTCGGCTAGAATGATGTATGCAATGGCTAGAGATAAATTATTTTTTTATAAAGCAGCTAACATACATCCCAAATACAATACACCCGATATAGCTTTATTTATTCAAGCTTTTTGGGCCATTGCTTTAGTATTCTCTGGTAGCTTTGATCAATTAACTGATATGTTGATTTTTGCTTCCTTTATATTTTATGGAAGTACCGCCTTGGGCGTAATTATATTAAGAGTGAAGCATCCGGAATACGAAAGAAAGTATAAGGTTATTGGATACCCTTTTGTGCCAGGCCTATTTCTATTATTCTGTGCAGCCTTATTCGTCATTACTATATTGAATAAGCCCTATGAAGCCATTTGGGGCTTAAGTCTTATTGCTACTGGCTTTCCTGTGTATTGGTGGTTGAATCGTAAATAACTACTTTCTCCCATAAATGGGCATAGTTGTTTCTAAATTCATCGTGAATAGCATGTCCCTGATATATTATTTCTTCTTCAGCAGTATTAAAAATACATAACCAAGAATAAGTATAGTCTCTTTCAATCACCGACCTATTAGTGGCAGCGGGTGTGCCAATATCCGAAAAACGAATACATTCAATGGTGGCTAATTTTTGCAAGCCCTCTAATAATTTATTTTTGTCAGCGGCCGATGTAGGATTTTTTAAATAAAAAAGTACATGATGTACAAAAATGTTACTAGAAATATTCTGGTTCATAAATTTGAATGATTACTAAATAAAAGATGATTAAATATATTATCCTTCTAAAATAGCTTTAGCATACTCGAAACATTTTTTAGTTTCTTTTACTGCGTCTGATCCTGCTGGAATATCATATTCTAATTCAATAGAAGCAGGTATTTTATATTTTTTTGTTTTTAATAAAGTTAGAATTTCTTTAAGTGGTGTATCTCCTTCTCCCCATGGCATATTTTTTTCTCCATTCACTTTATTCTTACGGTCTTTAATGTGCATACTTGTAATACGATCATGATTTTTTTCAATAAAAGCCAATAAAGATGCTGTGGTATTCGCTCCGCCTGCTGCTATATAATGTCCACAGTCAAGGTTTATAGCATTGTAAGGAGATTGACTCAAAGCCATATCCCATGCGGTATCGGTAGCTTGTAAATGTGCATGATAACCCACATATACTTTATGCTTTAAACCAAACTCACCTAATCTTTTTGAATGAGCTGCATTTTCTGGAATTTCTACATTTACTGAAGTGGCGCCTAATGCTTTAGCTGCTCGCATTGCATAATCAATTTCAGCATCGGTACTTTTCACACCTAGTGCTGCATCTGGTTTAAATGCATAAATAGTAATACCTGCATCATTAAACATTTTTCTTAGCTCTACAAATTTATCCATAGATGCTGTTTCTCTCCAGGCTCTTGCTTTTATATTTCTTTCCTCCATTACCTTCATAAAATTTTCACGAGTCATTTGAGGCATTGCACCTACTGGGCTTCCTGCATAAGCTTCAGCAGGGTCTCCCATTAATTCAATAGCAGTAATGCCTGCCTCTTTTAAATATTGTATTAATTGTTCTGCACTGCCTGGCATAGATCTAAAAGAATAAGTAATAGCGCCAATTTGTACACCCTTAATTTTAGAGTTTGGATTAGCTAGGAACAAAGAATTAGCAGCTAATGCGTTTTTGCCCATGAACACTAAGCCCAATGAAGCTAAAGAGCTTTGGTATAAAAAATTACGGCGTGAATTATTTTGAATATTTTTTTTACTGTTTGACATAATATTTTGCTTTAAATTTTTTAAATGACTTAATTGATGAGAGCATTAAATTAGACAAATTCTTCTAAAGAATAAAAGAAAAGGGATAAGTGGTTCTTATTTATTTGAGATAGAATATATAATAAAATTAAGGTAGCTGTATGGCTTTACCTTGTTCAGCATACTTAATAGTAAGCCCCTCTGTATTAGACAGTGCTATATCCTTTTTAATAGACATTTCACAAGTAGCGCAAGGTTTAATATGGGTAATATAAATAGGCACACTTGAAAGCTTGCCATTAGAAAGCTTATTTAGTAGTTTCATTTCTTGTATTAATAAGCGGGGTGTTAGGTGACCGTATAAGGATTTATCGGGCATGGCATTGTCAAAGGACACTTCTATAAATATAGCTTTCAGCGTATGCGCCATTACTTTATCTGCAATGGCCTTCCATAATTGTTCTAATTGATTCGACTTTTCTACTTCATCGGCACCTGTATCTCCTAGGTATAATAAATAGCTATTATTATTACGCAGTAAAAAAGCACTGCTCTGATAAGGGTTTACATGGCTAAGTATATAAGGGGTAACCTTTAATTCGGTATTCGGAATTTCAATTTCCTTGCCAGGGGTTAAGTAGTTATAGGTATACTTATTTAAAATTGGTTTATCGCCTTCACTACCAAAATTAGCCCAGCTCTTGGCAGTAAAATAATTATTTTTCATTATCTCTATTACTGAGCTAAATCCATAAATATTTTTTGGACTATCATTGGGAGAGTTTAAAATAAGTCCTGCTACATGGTCTAGATGTGCATGTGAAATTAAATAAGCCTTGATTTTATTTTTTTGAATTTCTTCTGCGCTTTGTTCAGTAAATAATTTATTAGCTACTGCTTTTTGCAAACCAGCATTAATGGTGCCTGCGTCTAAACAAATATAATTGCTAGAACCTTTAGCAGCCACCATATAAGAAGATAGGTTGGCCTCGTCTAGTCCGCCTTTTACACCAAGGGGAATAACGGTAAAACCAGTAGAGCTGTTTTGTGCTATTACATCTAGTCCTCTAAATAGAAGAAGAGCCCCCAATAAAATTATATGTAACCTCATAGTGTTCGCTTAATAAGTAAATTTAATTATAATTATTAAGACAATGGTTGTTCCAAAAAACTATTACAATAAAAATAATTTTCCATTCATTCGAACAAAGGCTTCTGCAGCGGTAACGCCCATTTCACGACCTCTAAAATCTTCCATGGCGGCATGACCACATTGGTAAATCCCCGGAGGGTCTTGACTTAGATGACAATAAAGCGCTTGTCTTTTTTGTTCTTGGGTGTCTGTAATATCTACATAGTCGGTGGGATGAAATATAAAGGTTTGCTCACCGGTACATACTTCAAAAAAGTATAAAAGAAATTTCTTACCCAGTCCAACCCAGGCTTGTATACCTAATAAGCTAGCAATTTGATGATCTTTGTGCACATCTAAGGGCCAGTGGGTAAAAACAATATCTGGATTTTCATTAGCAATGATGGTTTTAATCTTCTCCACCCATTCATTATTCATCATACTATCTCCATCTATCTGACCTGCAAAAATATATTTAGCATCTAATATTTTACAAGCAGCAATGGCTTCTGCCTTTCTTATGCTAGCTGCTTTATCATGCGAAGTGCCGGGGATACCCGCCTCACCTGTAGTTAAATAAATAATAGTCACCTCATGCCCAGCCTTTCTTAATTTGGCTAAAGTGCCACCGCAACCACTTTCTGGGTCATCGGGGTGACCCCCTAGACATACAATTTTTTTCTTATTTATATTATCTACAGGCGCGGCCTCTAATAAACTAGGTAAACTTAAAGCACCAATAGAGGCGCCAGCTTGCTTCATAAAATTTCTTCTTGAGTTTGTCATTTTAAACTGGTTTAATTATTTCTGCAGCTTATCCACCTTATCTAAAAATGCCTTTAAAGTTGCAAGGTATGCTACTTTATTATCTTGCATGGTTGCATGACCTGCATTTTTAATCATCTTAAATTCCGAACCTGGAATCATAGTTTGAAAATGTTGAATAGTACTTGGTCTTGCTTCATCAAACTCACCTGCTACTAATAAGGTAGGCACTTTAATGGTAGAAAGAAAAGCTAAGCGGTCATACTTTAATAAATTACCAGTAGCTGTGAACTCGCTTGGCCCCCACATAAATTCATATACATTAGAACCTGAAAATAATTTAGAAGTGTCGGCTTGTCCTTTTGTTCTTTCCGTTCTTCTTAAAAAGTTTTTATAGTAAAGGGTTACTGCATCTTGATAAGCTGCATTATCGTAGGTTTTATTTTTTTCGTTTACTCTAATATTTTTTTGAATAGAATCGGGTAGAGTAGCAATTAAAGTATCTGCATCCTTGGTCCAGCTTTCAGTACTAAATAAAGGGCTACTAAAAATAATTGACTTTATATGCTTAGGGTATTTAATATAATAATCTATGCCTAGCATAGTGCCCCAAGAGTGGCCGTATAAGTAAAAGTTTTCAAGGTGTAGGGCTGTTCTAATTTGCTCAAGTTGTTCTACATAATTTTCAATAGTCATTAAAGAGGTATCGGTAATTCTGGTAGATCTGCCACAGCCCAGTTGGTCAATAAATATTATAGGGCGGTCATTGCTTAATTCCTTTAAATTTTCTAAGCCATAACTAGAAGAGCCTGGCCCGCCGTGTAGTAAAAGAAGTGCAGGCTTATTACCTGTGCCATTAATACGGTACCAAACCTTACCACCTTTCACGTCTATAAACCCCTCCTTAGGACTGCTGGAGCTAGAACTACAGCTTATTAAAATGCTATAAAATAGTGTTAAGACTATAAGTGGCAAATAATTTCTTGTTTTCATGGCGCAGAATTTTTCTATTTTATTTTTTCCATCTATTAAGATGAAAGATACAACTATTCAAGCTAAGAGGGAATCCCAAACCCCTCTTATAAGAGCTACTTAAGTCCCTTTCCCGTCTTCAACTTTAATCTAGCTAAAAGTTTGTTTAATCTATGACTATTGTCATAGAATTGTCTAAATAATTGATACCTATATTTTTAAATCACATATAAAAGTAATTTTTCTGGTATATGTGAAAATCATTCATGTAAATGTTTCCACAAGAATACGACTAAGCACTTTATTGATATATCTTCGTTAAAATATTCGGATATGCTTAAAACTAAATTTCGTTCCATTTGTGCTGTCGCAACAGGCTTAGATGTCTTAGGAGATAAATGGTCACTTATTATAATTAGAAATATGCTTTTTTTAAAAAAGTGTACCTATAAAGAATTAATGGACAATCGTGAAAAAATTGCCACTAGGGTTTTAGCCGATCGTTTAAAAAAATTAGTTTTAGATGGCTTGATTGAAAAGAATAATCACCCCACTAATAAAAAAGTATTTATATATACATTGACTGAAAAAGGAATAAGCACTATTCCTTTAATTGTGGAGTTAATGAAATTTTCTATTCAACACTATCCTAATCAGATAAAGGGCAAAACAATAGACAAAACCAGAAGTTCTTATAAGTTAATCCATGCTAGTTCAGAGCAGGCCTTTATCAAAGATGCCAAAAAGGAGTACTTAAAGTATAAGAAAACCTTGCCAGCTTAATTTTCTTTCTATTTAGAGACATTTAGAGCCATTTAGGGCTATTTGGCGCTATTTAGTTTAGGCCTCATCATAGGCAGGGTATAGCCCAAGCTCAATATAAATTCCATCGTACCAAAACCTTGTTTGGCATTTCCTTTGTAGACATCTAAGTTATAATAATAAGCGTAGTCTAATTTACCCGCGAACTCAAGGTATAATTTTTTATGAAAAGTACTTCTTAGAGCATATTCAAGTCCTGTATTCCAACCACCGAACTGAAATCCCTTATCATTTTTTTGACCAAATAATTTGTTTTCTACATGTGGAATTAAGGGGCCAATACCTGCCTTCGCTAAACCATCTATTGCTATAATATCATTGGATATTTTTTTGAATCGCTTGCGCTTTACAATATTGAATAATAAAAAATTAGCACCATTATTTAAGTAGTAATAGTTTTCAGCATTTCCCTGTCCCGATTTAGTAAAAATAAAACTAGAATCTACCCTAGCGCCATTATAAGTGCCAGACATACGAATAAGTTGGTTGTCTTTGAATAAAGCCTTGGTATGATCAAAATTTATTTCAAAAGCAAGGTCCTTGTTTTTGTCAAAGAAATATCCAAAACGATAATTGTATTGAGGGATACTTAATGCTTTAGTAAATAAACCTTCATCCCATCCTGGGTTATCTACCAATAGAGTATTTTTAAAAGTAAAATTATTTTTTAATGCAGGCTGGTTAATAGTCACATTAGAAAGTGTATAGTATTCTTTATTATATCCCCAAGAAATATAGAATTCTCCTTTTCTTTCTTTTTTTTGAGCGCTGCTGGTATGAACAATAATTACAGTTAATAATAACAATAGATACTTCTGCATAATTTATGGCTGCTTGGCTAATTTTTGCAAATTTAACTTATATTATCAAACTTAAATTCAAATTCTATTTTAAATATATTATTTGCCTTTTAAGTATTTATCCAACCATCTTCCTTGCTCCCATAATAAATGCAATACATTTTCTTTTCCTTTATAACCATGTGCTTCATAAGGCATATAAACAAATCTTGCTGTACCTCCGTGTCCTTTAATAGCTGCATATAATCTCTCACTATTAATAGGGAAGGTTCCTGTATTGTCATCCATTTCGCCATGTGTCATTAACAATGGTGTTTTAATTTTATCTGCAAAAGCAAAGGGGCTCATTTCTAAATATAAATCCTTGGCTTGCCAGAAAGTGCGCTCTTCATTTTGAAAACCAAATGGAGTTAAAGTTCTATTGTAAGCACCACTTCTGGCAATACCTGCTTTGAATAAATTAGAATGTGCAAGTAAATTTACGGTCATAAAGGCGCCATAACTATGTCCACCCACGGCCATCTTATTTCTATCGCCCACGCCTAATTCTACTAATTTATCAATAGCTGCATTGGCATTTAGAATTAATTGATTTATAAAATCGTCATTTGGTTTTTTGTCTGGAGAAGTAGCTACAATAGGCATTTCAGCATTATCTAAAATAGCATAGCCTTGTGTAACATAAAATACAGGCGATCCCCAGCTAAGCATGGTAAATTTATGTTGGTTACCTCTAATTTGACTTGCATCGGCAGCGCTTGTAAACTCTCTTGGGTAGGCCCAAATTAATGCAGGAAGAGGGCCGTCTTTTGTTTTATCATACCCTTTAGGTAAATATAAATCACCCGTTAAATCAACGCCATCTTTTCTTTTATATTTAATTTTTTCCTTCGTCACGCCTTCCATACTCAAATAAGGGTTCGTGAAATTGGTAATTTGAGTTTTACTATTGTCTTTAATATTTCTAATATAATAATTAGGCACTTCCTTTTCTGTTTCTCTTCTACTAATAACTTTTAAATTATTAATATCAATGACTTCCATTACTATTTCAAAATTATCTTCCGAAGAGCGCCATAAAATAGAATTGGTTTTTGTATTTAAATCAAAGGAAGCTATGTAAGGTAAGTCTCCTTTAGGAGAAGCACCTGTCGTATTATTCATTAAAATAGCCTGGCCGTTATTTGTCATAGCAATTACATCGCGATTATATTTATTCTTAGTGGTTACAGGACTACCTGGGTTGGTATAGGCGTCGGTCATATTACCTTGGTATAAAGTAGTGAAGCTATTTATGCTAGCGTCATATCTGCTTACTTTATACTGTTGCTTACTACGCAACATTTCAGTTACTAAAGCAATATGTTCATTTCCCCAAGTGGTTCTGTTATATCTAGTACTTGTTTTAAATAATTCTTTTGGGCTTCCTGTAAAAGGAGCTGCAAGCGCCATTACTGCATCATGAAAAGGAACATTCTTTTTCATAATACCACTATCTAAAGGCATTGCATAAGTAATAGTGGCAGCTTCATCATCTTTCCAATCAAAGCCTCTAGCCACATTTTGTACATTATCATAGCCACTAGGAGTAGTTTCTGCAGAAGGTAAATCGGTAATGGTTTTTACAATTTTACCATTTATATCGGTAACGTTTACGGTAGCTGCAAAACCACTCACTGTTACTAAATAAGAGAATGGCTTATTAATAGTGCGGGTTAACAAATAATTTTTATCGGGAGAAAGGTCTAATGAACTTGTAATAGCAGGAACGCCAATTTTAGTTTCAACGCCTGCTTTATTTCTTACTAATTGTGCAGTGGCTAAAAATTCAAAAGCATATTCATCATAAGGCGACTTAATTAAATCCTGGTAAGTCACACTAGGTGCTACTTTTCCTAAACTTTCTTGAATAGTAGGCCCTTTAGGTGTAATAGGCTTCTTGTTCATTTGAGCTGCAGTATGTGTATTAATTTTATATAACACAGTAGCATCATCTAACCAAATTAAGTTACTACTTAAAACAATGTTTACTGGGCTTTTATTTATTTTGCTACAAGTGCTTGTTTTAATATCTATCACCCAAACATCTACCGCAGTAGTTGTAACATTATAAAAGGCAATTTTATTTTCTGAAGGGTTCCAGCTAGGACTTAGAGCAGAAAGGGTAGAAGGCAAGCCTGCAATAGAGACTATTTTACCCGTTGCTAAATTCTTAAGGTTTAACTGTTTGATATAGTTTTGTCTTGACAAAGAAAAATTATTAGGGTTAATACGCATACCTGCAATTTTAAATTCAGGTTGTCCTAGTTCTTCTACTGTTGGATATAAACTTCTTTCCATCACTAACATATATTGCGCTTTTCCATCGACGCTAATGGTTGGTGTAGGAGGTGCTAATAATAAATCGGCAATTTCTTTAGAAGGTTTTTGATAACTTGTTGCATCTTGGGCATTTGCAAAAACAAAACATAGGGCAAAGCTCATCAGTGCTATTAATTTTTTCATAGTATTAATTTTACTCAAATTAATTAAAAAAACTAGTAGCAGCGATTATTTCGTAATAATCTGATAATCAATAATTAATAGATAACCATATATGTTCTATTGCATCAAAAAGACAATGATGATGATAATACATAGAATATTTTCTAATCTTTTTTAGCTATAACTAGGCATATACCTAATTAAGTTAAACAGTCTTATTAATCACTTATTAAAATAGGTAATTTGGATTTAATGTATTCAAATCTAACCTTTGCCATAACCCTACTTGGAATATTTTCTATATTCGAAATTATAAAAGACAATAAAAAATTTAGCCTATTAAAGTATTACATGTTAGCATTATTAATTCTGTTAACAGCAGTAAACTTCATGGATTTTTTATATTTTTCTGGTTACGATATTCCTTACTATAAAGAAATTACAAGATTATGTACTGCGGTATTAACTATTAATTTACTTGTTTTAATATTGAAGAAAAAAATACCTAAACTTATTTTGATAATAGAGGGTATACTTATTTTTCTTTTCATTATCGAATTTTTCAATAATTTTCAATTTCCTTTATATAGAAACGGAGTATCTAAAAACAGTCTTTTAATCTACCATAAATTATTTTTTGTAGCTTGTTTTTTGTTTTTTTTATATGCAATCACTTATATCGTTATTCAATTATTCGCAAAAAAAGATAGCAATAATTTATATGAATTAAAAATTAGAAAATGGGTAGGCATTTTTTCAATAGCCGTTATTTTATTACTTATAGGCGGGTTTAATTATGTTTATTTTACTTTAATTGACAAAATTGTCTTATTCGATACATACAATAATTTATTTATTTTCAGGTTCTGTTTATTATTATTTATTTTATTCAGGCCTAAGTTTTTAGATGATGATAAGTATTCAAGGCCTTTTAATGAAATACTTTTTGCTAATAAAGGCGTCAATTTTAAAAATTTTGAATTTCTGTTTTATTCAAACCATTATTATTTAAGGCAGGATGCCAATTTGGAGGATTTAGCCTTAAAGCTAAATGCTACTAAAAATGAACTAGTCGATTTTTTAAAAGTATCCATTGATGAAAATTTCATAGAACTCTTAAATAAAAATAGGATCGAGTACTTAAAGGAGTTGCTAAAAGCCAAGAAATATGAGTCTTTTACCATTGAGGCATTGTCTGAAATGTCTGGTTTTAACAATAGAAGATCGATGTATAATGCATTTAATAAGCATGTTGGAATAACACCTACGGATTTCATCCAAAGTCTTAAGTAGTTGATTGTTAGATTATTAGTTTTTGAGAAATATCATTTTCTCAATGAGAAGGGTGCATTTCACAGCCATAATTTGGGACATTTTATTTTTTAGTAGAGTTTACACTCGTTAAAGCAATTATTAGAAATTATTCTAATTAAACTAAAAACTAAATTTTATGCAAGAAGATTTTGGGATGTTTAATCAATTTATTACTAAGTATGTAAAATTCACAGAAGCTGAATTAGCCGATTTGAATCAAAAATGTACTAAAGTTTTTTTCTCCAAAGGAGCGTTAATAATGAAAGCTGGAGAAGTTCAAAATAATCTTTATTTTATTACAAAGGGAATTGTTAGATATTATGTTGAAAATAAAGAAAGTGAAATAAAGGTATTCAATTTTAAATCAGAATACATGACTATTACTGGTTATGCTTTGTATAATTATGAAGATAACTTAAAGGCATTATTGAACGTTCAATCCCTAGAAGATTGTGTTATGATAAAAGTACCCTTAGCGGTAATTAATTATGTTGTCAACAATATAAAATCAGGAGATCGTCTGCGAAGTTCTGTTGCAGAAGCACAGGTACTAGAAATGCTTCAACATGTATTAGACAAAGGCACAAAGTCTGTCATTGAAAGATATGATAGTTTAGCTAAAACTTTCCCTGATATAAACCAACGTGTACCACAGTATATGATTGCTTCTTATTTAGGTATTACTCCTGTTCACTTTTCTAATTTGAAAAAGCGGAGAAAAGCTGAAATAGTTATTGCTAATTCAAACTAGAAACTAGTTAACCCATTTTTCTAATACCCAAAAAGAAACCCCCATAGTAAACTATGAGGGCTTCCTAAAAATTGAAAAAGTGAATTTTATAATTTTGTACTCTTATATATTTTTACCAAACCATCATTTTCACTACTAATTACTATTAAACTTTGATTGATTGGACTTTTAGAAGCGGGTATGAAAATAATACCTTCTGGCGCATCACCTGTTTTATACATTTTAATAAAAACGGGTGCTGTAGGGGTTGTAATATCATAAATGGCAAATGCATCTGCTCTTTCCATTCCAACAACGGCTATTGTTTTACTACCCACTTTTCCAATAGTAACTGACTCGGGTTCAGCTCCTTTATCATCACTTCTACCGTCATCATAAATACCTAAATCAGTTGCTTTTTTATCTAATTCATTTTTACTATCAAAAACTTGTGCTCCAGTATTCGCATCCCATACACTAAATGATCTTGCCCCTAATGAATATAAAGCATCAAAATCACCATCTCCGTCCGTATCGCCTAATGTCGTAGTAATATTAAGTCTTCCTAAATTAGCATCTTTTTGTAAAGTGGCTGCTGTTGGAAAATTTGTAGGATCGAATGTTACAGTACCTGCTCTTTTCATCTCAGTAAACGCTGTATATTCTCTTGAATCACCTTCATTTGCAGTAAATAAATAAGGGTTGCCATTATAATTGTAATAGGCAATGGCATCTGGCATATACATACCAAATACCTTATTATATGCTGTAAATGCTATTTTGCTATCCTTATCACTCGCGTCAATTGCATTTGCTTCTAATGAATAGTCTTTAAAGCCTAATGGTGTTATTTTTTTAACAGTTCCAGTAACAATATCAATTTCAGCAATGGCATTGTTTTCTTGTAAAGTCACATAGGCAGTTGTATTATCGTCTGATATGGTAATATATTCTGGCTCGATGTCTTTGTTAAAATTCTTACCTGGACCAAATATTCTAAAACCTTTTGCAGTTAATGCAGTTAACTGATTTTCAAAAGCTGAAAAATTAATTGTTTTAACAGAATAGTCAGACACTTTTATAATAGATACAGAACCTTCTGGATCATTTAAATAATTATCACTTGGTTCGCCTTCATTTGCAGATAAAATATAATTACCATCATTAGTAAAAGTAACCATGTCAGGTAATGCACCTACATTAATTGATTTTATTTCCGCATAGGTAGATGTATTAAAAACTACAATTTTACCTGCAGCTTGTTTGTCGGTTGACTCAACGGCAGCAGCTAATTTACCATTACTAACAGCAACGCTGTTTACATAGCCACCATAAGGTAACATGCTAATTGAGTGTATGACACTAATAACTGCTGGGTTACTAATATCAATTACATCAATTTTATTTAATATGTAGCTATTATTCACTGCGAATAATCTGTCTGTAGAAGGATCAAAAGCTGAAATTTCTGCAGCGCCAAGGCCGCCTAAATTAATGGAGGCAATTTCAGTATAGCCACTAAGGTCTTCGTTCTGCGTGTTTTCAAGAGGTACGGAAACATCTTCTTTACGGCAAGAAAATATAGTGACTGTAATCAATAATAGATAAAAGAATTTTAATTGCTTCATGTTTTAAATTTAAGCATGGAAGATATTAATACTCTATTATCGGTATGTTACGAATACATTAACTAATTGTTAAGTATATATTACTTCTAAAAAACTAATACAAACTAGAAAGCAGTGCTAATTTTTTTTCTGTAGGTAGTTTAGTCGTTTCTATTTTTTTATCTAATTGTAATACTTGCATAGTTTTCATAGTATAGGTTGGCCATTTTACTAAACTAGTATTATTAGGGTTTCCTGTTTTTACAAAATTGGTCCAATAGGTAGACATGCTTTTAGCAAGGTCGTGATCGGCTTTTTCCCAGGGCCTGTTTACTGTAAATAAATTATCATAGGCGTATACTACTTCTCCTGTATGAAAGGCTCCAAAGTCGCTCTCTGGGGTACTTGCAGGTAATTTTCTATTAAAATTATATACATACACCGGCGACTTTCCATTAGCCGACTGAATATTAGCCCAAGCAAAACCTTGCACAGCAAATGTTTGGTCTCTACTTAAATCACCTTGAGATTTTGCAGCTTCCTCATCTGTATTACCTGGGTACAATGCTAAAACAGCTTCTGTATTTTTACCAAATTGGTTTTTGATGGATTCAACATATTCTTTTGCATTCAATAGTCTTAGAATAATTTTATCATCTTCATTCCAACCTAATAACAAGGGTACATCGTTCTGTTCATGCTTATCATAAATTGAAAAAATAGATTTAGGTAAAAAATAACCATCTTCAAAAGGAGCACTTAATCCACCCGTAGAGGCTAATATTTCTTGAGAGGTTTTATTTCTTAATTCTTGAATTGAACTTACTCCTAAATTTTTTGCAAATTCTACACCTTGCTGTTCAGCTTGCTTTAATTGTATATTAGGTCTAATACTACTTGGTAATATACCTCCACCACTTTCTGCAATAGCTCCATGTATTAAACCTTTGGTTAAAGGAGAAGCACATAAAAAATTGACTGCAAAGGCTCCAGCGGACTGCCCTGCAATGGTTACCCTATTTGAGTCTCCGCCAAATGCGGAAATATTATCATGCACCCATTGTAAGGCAGCTACCATATCTAATAAACCATAATTACCTGAGCTTTGATAAGGCGCTTCTTTACTTAATTTAGGATGGGCTAAAAAACCAAATACACCCACTCTATAATTAATACTTACAAATACAACATCTTTATTAGCTACGGCTGCTCCATCATAAATATCACAACCTGCACCGCCGCTCATAAACCCACCTCCATATATATAAACAAGTACTGCTTTTTTCTGCGCTGTTTTTTTTGGTGCCCATACATTTAAATATAAACAGTCTTCGTTAATAGGTTCTTTAGGAATTAAATATTCCGCTGACCAGCACATAAAAGGAAAGGGGCTTTGTTGAAAAGGGCTAGGGCCAAAGGCGGTACATTCTTTAATATTAGTCCAAGGCTTTACTGGTTGAGGTGCTTTCCAACGCAAACCACCAACGGGTGGCGCTGCGAAGGGGATACCTTTAAAAACAATTAGTCCATTTTTTTCAATACCACTAATGGCGCCCGATTTTATTTTAATCACTGGCTTTTGTGCCGAAACTATAAAAGGAATTAAGAAAAATAACCAGCATATTTTTTTCATAAAAAAGCGTTTTAAATGCCCTACTAAGTTAATGTATAGGTCAATTAAAACGCTTCTGTATTTTACTTATTACAGGGGCGGTACTATGATTTCTTTGCTTCCTGTAATTTATGAAAACTAATATAAGAGGTAAGAAGTAGGCCAAATAAAATGACAGCCATTATACCAAAGGGAATAAAAGCATCACCTACAGCTATATGTGCATTTAGGGCTGTAATATACATTATACCATAACCTACATAGGCCCATTCTTTAAAACGAGCGGGTATTGCAGGAATAATTAAAAGTACACAACCTATTAACTGACCAATGCTCACTTCAATACCTAGGTAGCGTGGTATAAGTAAATTTTTTAGCCCTTCAATAGCCATTTGAGAATTCATTTGAATAGCCCCTAAAGAGAATAAGCAAATAATACCTGTACTTATCCAGTAAATAATTTTAGTAGTTTTCATGGTTGTATTTTGGTTTGAATATTGGTTAGAATTTTAAGAGTACCGCAATAATATATTTTACTATTTAATTAATTCAAAATAAGTCACAAGGAACCTTTCGCCAACTACAGACCCTTGCACTTTTGCTTTTTTAATGGCATTGCAAAAACCTTCTTTATCATGTGCATCGCCATGATCGTCGATACTTGTTCCGTCTACAAAGTAGTTCTTGCCCTTTAGTTTAATAGCTAAATGGCAGCCGTCCCCTTTCATTTTAAACATACAATTACCACAAGTAG
>Ga0214919_10004280_pt1 | contig 20953 bp, 21 predicted proteins | sample LL1503_MetaG_FD_177994 | JGI IMG/M metagenome (GOLD analysis project Ga0214919, IMG submission 177994) | Freshwater microbial communities from Lake Lanier, Atlanta, Georgia, United States - LL-1503 | ecosystem: Environmental > Aquatic > Freshwater > Lake | place: USA: Georgia | collected... | reverse complement strand
TTCGTCGGCGAGCACCGCCCGGGGCCGGTTGGCGAGTGCCCGGGCCACGGCCACCCGCTGCTGCTGCCCGACGCTCAGTTCGGATGGCTTGTGGTTGAGCCTGTGTCCGAGGCCCACCGCGTCGAGCAGCCGCACCGCCCGGTCGCGGTCGGGGCGGCCCGAGCCAAACGACATCGCGACGAGCACGTTCTCCAGTGCCGTGAACCCGGGGAGCAGGTTGAACTGTTGGAAGACGAGGCCGAGCTTGTCGGCCCGCACGCGGTCGCGGCGGGCCTCGTCGAGCCGGGCAATGTCGCTGCCGTCGATGATCACCCGGCCGGCGTCGGGCCGCATGATCCCGGAGATCACATTGAGCAGCGTCGATTTCCCAGAGCCGCTGCGGCCCTCCAAGGCGCAGTGCTCGTCTGCGGCCAGTTGGAACGAGCCGATGTCGAGGATGTTCACCTGCTCGCCGCCCGGCATCGTGAACGACTTACGGACGTCGATGAGTTCGAGAACGGGTGTGGCCATGGGCAGTATCGTATCCGGTGGGGGCGGTGGGGGGTCAAAAACGGGCGTTTTCGTGGGCGGATTGAGTGGCTGTGGCACGGCGGTGTATATTCCGCGGCTCCCTCTCAAAGTCGCCCGTCTGCATCGTTGCGGGGCGGCAGCGTTTTTTCGACGTCCCGCCTCAGTCCCGCCTCAGGAGATTCGCCGTGTCCATTCGCGTCGGCATCAACGGTTTCGGTCGCATCGGTCGCCTCACCTACCGGGCCATCTACGAGAAATACGGCCTGAATGGCGATGTCCAGGTCGTGGCCCTGAACGACCTCACCGACGCCAAGACGAATGCCCACCTGCTCGAGTTCGACTCGAACTACGGCCCCTTCAAGGGGCATGTCGGTTACGAGGGGAACGATCTGGTCGTCGACGGTCACAAGATCAAGGTGTTTGCCGAGAAGGATCCGGGTGCCATCGACTGGAGCTCGCAGGATGTCCAGGTGGTGGTGGAGAGCACCGGTTTCTTCACCGACGCCACCAAGGCGGTCGCCCACAAGCGGGGCAGCGTGAAGAAGGTGGTGATCTCGGCCCCGGCCAAGAACGAAGACCTCACGATCGTGCTGGGCGTCAACAATGAGATGTACGACCCGAAGAAGCACCACGTCATCTCGAACGCGTCCTGCACCACCAACGGCCTGGCCCCGGTGGCCAAGGTGCTGCATGAGACCTGGGGCATCGATCGGGGCCTGCTGACCACGGTGCATGCCTACACCAATTCGCAGAAGACCGTTGATACCGCTGCCAAGGATCTCCGCGATGCACGGGCAGCGGCCCTCAACATCGTGCCTTCGAGCACCGGTGCGGCGCGGGCCGTGGGCCTCGTCATTCCGGCCCTCCAGGGGAAGTTCACCGGCATGGCCTTCCGCGTGCCGGTCGCCACGGTGAGCGTCGTCGACTTCACGGCACTGCTGGGCAAGGAGGCTTTGCCCGCCGACATCAATGCCGCCATGAAGAAAGCGGCCGAGGGCCCGCTCAAGGGGATCCTGCGATACACCGACAAGGAACTGGTATCGACCGACCTGAAGGGCGATCCGCACAGCTCGATCTTCTCGGCCGTCGATACGATCGGCCTCGGCAATTTCGTGAAGGTGGTCAGCTGGTACGACAACGAGTGGGGCTACTCCAACCGCGTCGCCGACCTGCTGAACTTCCTCGAGGACAAGGGACTGTAGGCCTGACCGTCAGGCGACCGGTTACTGTGCTTTGGGTTACTGGGCTTCGGTGGACTGCCGCTGTGGTCTTACGGCCACCGTGCAATCGGTCTGGAATGCCGCGGCTTCGAACGTGGTGAGCGCAACCTGGACCCGCACGTGATCGCCTCGGGGTGGCGGTCCTGGCCAGCGGAGCACGAAGTGCAGGCCGCGGTTGCGCGACGTGCGCCGGAAATGACCGATCGCCTCGCGGGCCGGAATGGCCCAGTGTGCCACCGGTGCCGCGCCGGTCGGCCCGCCTGAGTCGAAGACCGAGATCGACACGTCGCCAGCCGCGGTGACGAGTCGCTCGTCACCGTCCCGCGGTTCAATGACGATGGCCAGGCCGTCGCTGAAGCCGTCGCCGTCGCCATCGAAGCAGGCGGTTCGCCCGGGGTTGACGATCAGGTGTGTGATGCGGCCGGCATCGGCGAGGCTTTCCTCGTGGGAGAGCCGCTGGCCTTCCGGAGGATCGGCTGTCGGATCGCCCGTGGCTGCCACCGTGGCCGAGACTGGCATGACCGACGACGTGCCCGGCGCCGTGGCGCCGGGAAACCTCGGTTCGGTCGGGAGAGGCGGGATGCCATCGAGTTTCGGAGGGCCGATCGTTCCAGGCACCGTCCCAGGCACCGGCGGGCTGCCTGCAGGCGGAGCCGCCGGCCCGCCAGCCGGTGGGCGGACGCCGGGAATGTCGATCGCCGGTGGCGTGAGGAGGGGCTGGCTCGGTCCGCTGCGGATGGACGGGGCTGGTTGACCACCGGGGGCCAGGAGTGGCCCGCGCCGGGGGCTGGGCCCGTCGTTTTCGCCAAACCCCAGCTGCTTCTTCAGGCTCGTGTTCTCCCCGGCGGCGCGGTCGAGCCGGGCGCATTTGTCCTGCAGTTCGTCCTGCAGTTGGTAGATCTGGTCTTCCTGCATCCGCAGCTCGCGTTCGAGCAGCTGCTGGCTCAGGTCGCTCTTGCAGCCAAGGCAGCACAGCACGACGGCCACCATCGCGAAGATGGGGCGGACTCGCGGGAAGAACGCCGCGAAAACGCGAGTGTTCAGGCCTCTGAACCGTGTCATGACGCGCCTCCTTGCGCCTCACTCCTGGGTCTCATTGCGGCCCGTCATGGGGCCGCCACCATCCGATCACTGTTTCGTCATGTGCCAGCCGGTCAGCCGACTGTCTTCTCGGTCGGCATGCGGTCGATCACCTCGTCGATCAGCTTGTATTCGAGCGCCTCCTGCGCCGACATGAAGCGGTCGCGATCCGTGTCCTGCTCGATCTTCTCCAAGGGATGCCCCGTGTGCTTGAGCAGGATGGCGTTGAGTTTGTGCTTGATGTTCTTGAACTCCTTGGCATGGATCATGATCTCCTCGGCGGTTCCCTCCATGCCAGCGAGCGGCTGGTGAATCATGATCCGTGCGTTGGGCAATGCCCGTCGCTTGCCCTTTGCGCCGGCGGTGAGCAGCACCGCGCCCATCGAGGCGCACTGTCCGATGCAGTAGGTGGCGACGTCGCAGGTCACGAACTGCATCGTGTCGTAGATGGCCAGGCCGGCCGTGACGCTGCCGCCGGGGGAGTTGATGTAGAGGTGGATGTCTGACTTCGGGTCGTCCGACTGCAGAAAGAGCAGTTGGGCGACGATGGCATTGGCCACCTCGTCGTTGACCTGCGAGCCGAGGAAAACGATGCGGTCCTTGAGCAGGCGGCTGTAGATGTCCATCGCCCGCTCTTCGCGGCCACTCTTTTCGATGACGAACGGAATCAGGGGCATGGGCAGCTTCTCGGCGGGGGCTTGGAAGGGGAGTTGTGCGGTACGTCGCGAGCCTGATGAGGACGGATTCGTGAGACGCGGGAGCGGGGTTCAGTCCTTGCCTTCGTCATCCGCCGCGACCGGCGGCTTGGTGAGCACATCGTCGACCAGGCCATACTCCTTGGACTCGGTGGCGGTGAGGTAGCGGTCGCGGTCAGTATCTTTGGCAATGCGTTCGATGGGCTGGCCGGTGTGATGGGCCAGGATCTCGTTGAGGATCGCCCTGGTCTTGATGATCTCGTCAGCCTGGATTTCGATATCGCTCACCTGTCCGCCCACCTGGCCGTAGGGCTGGTGGATCATGACCTTGGCATGAGGCAGGGCGAACCGTTTCCCCTTCGCGCCGCCGGCGAGCAGGACGGCGCCGCCGCTGGCGGCGAGCCCCACGCAGTAGGTCGCGACCTGGCAGGAGAGAATCTGCATCGTGTCGTAGATCGCCATGGTGGCCGTGACGCTGCCACCGGGCGAGTTGATGTAGAAGTGGATGTCCTTACGACGGTTTTCGCTCTGCAGATAGAGCAGTTTCATCACCAGTTCGTTGGCGTTGCCGTCGTAGATCTCTCCCTGCAGCAGGATGATCCGGTTTTCCAGCAGGAGATCGCCCAGCGTCATCTGCCGCTGCCGTTGATAGTCGCGCGAGGCGCTCGAGGCTTGTGGACTGGATGAACGCGGAACAGAGTGCCGCGGAACGTCGGAACGATTCAGCATGTCAGGTCTCGGTTGGGCTGAGAAATCGGCGGTGATTGGGAACGCGATACCGGGATGACACGGTGCCGAACTGCACGGACAGGAGGCGGGACGATCGCCCGCCGCTCATGCCCGCCGCGGGCTGCCAGCCTCCGGCTGTGTGGCCGTCGGAATTTCCTCTTCACCGACGACGGAGCCGCAGACCGCATGGTCCACCGCCTCAGCGTCGCGTTTTTGGAACTCGAACGGGGTGTCGGTGAACTTCGCGTGCGATGTGATCAGGTCGATCGTTTTCCGCTCGATGATCTGGTTGCGGAGCACATCCATAAGGCCACGTTTTTCGAGGTTCGCCCGCACGCGTCGGGGCGACTCGCCCGACTGCGCGGCGATGGCGCGAATCTCCTCGTCGTAGTCGGCCGCGGCGTCGGCGATCGACTGGTCCTCGGCGATCCGCTCCAGGATGAAGTGCTCCTTGAGAGCCGCGGCCGTGCTCCCCATGACCGACTGCCGCAGTTCGTTGACATGCCGACGGATGGAATCGTCGTCAAAACCGCTCCGCCGTAGTTCGAGAATCGCCCGCTCCAGTTCCCGCAGGCTCTGGCGACGGAGCAGATCCGGGGGCAGGTCCCAACCGGCCGACGCCGTCAGCGCGCTCGACACCTGCTGCCGCACCTGACGCCGACGGTGCCACTCCAGCTGGTTCTCCAACTGCTTGAGCACGGCCGCCCGCAGGTCATCCGGCGACTCGAACGAGCCGAGCTCATCGAGCAATTCGGGGGACAGATCCGGGAGTTCGAGGTGCTTGACATCCACGACCGTCAGCTCGAGCGTGACATCCTTACCGCGGAGCGACTCGACGGCCGCTTCGTCCGACACCTTGACGGTGGCGGTGACGGGAGTGCCGGTGCGGGCCTTGGCGACGAGCTTGTCGAAGTCCGCCAGTTCGGCGTCTGCGAAGGAGAGCTTGGGCCGCACGATCAGCTCCAGTTCCGTGGCGTCCGACAACACCGTGTCGCCGTCGAGGCACCGCAGATTGGCCACGATCAGGTCGCCCGGCTTGGCCGCACCTTCATGGGGCACGAACCGCGCCCGCTCGCGCAGCAGATTGGTGAGCGCCTCGTCCACGTCGGCATCGGAGATCGTGCGGGAGGGGCGTCGGATCGACAGTCCCTTCCATTCGGGCAGGTCGAATTCCGGTCGCACCTCGATCTTGAACTCGAACGTCATCGGCCCATCTGCGGGCACGAGGACGGCGTTGACGTCAAGCTCGGGCTCGCTGATGGGCGAGAGCTTTTCCTGCTCGGACACCTGCGTCATCGCGTCCGCCAGCAGCTTGCTGCGGATCTGGTCGGAAAGCTCCGACTTGAAGCGGCTGCTCACGAGCCGCCGCGGCGCACGGCCGGGCCGAAATCCTGGCAGCATGGCGGCGGGCATCATCTCGCCGAGTGCATCGTCGCGGTAGCGGTCGATGTCTTCCCGAGGGATCGACACCCGCACGCGGCGCTCGCAGGCAGAGAGTTTGTCGATGGCGATATCGAGCTTGAGGGGCTGGGCGGCCGCTTCGTCGCCACTCGATGCGGGTGATGCCAGAGCGGTTGCGGACTGATCACTGGAAGAAGACATGACTGTTTCCGACGGGAGCGGGAGAGCTTCAAAATGGGGCGAACGAAAGCCGCTGACAGAAGGTTTGAGATGCAGGCAAACCAAACCCGATGAGCCTGTGACCCGATGCGCGAGCCGACCGCGAGGGACCGCAGCGAAAACGCTCTCGGCCGCCTCCGCGAGGAGTTCGGCTCGATGGAGTGCTGCCGGGCCTGTGGCCGGAAACGATAGGGTCAGAAAGATAGAATCAAAAGCGGGTGATGAGATTCGAACTCACGACAACCACGTTGGCAACGTGGTGCTCTACCAACTGAGCTACACCCGCGGGGATGTTCCTCGAAGCCCGTGCACAGCCCGGAAAACGGGACAGGCACGCGCTGCCTAGGAACGCCGGATTATAAGGGACCCGGGGGTGGCCGCAAGGTCATCCTCTGGGGGAACCGGGTTTTCTGGGGGGAATGGGCGGACGAATTTGGAAACCGCTGCCGCCTGATTACGATGATCGGAGACGCCCGAGTCTTACGGTTTTTGGTTGCCACTCTAGGAAGCGCCATTCCGCCCCCCTCCTCTACCGTCATGGTCGTACGCTTTCACGTTGTGTCGCCTGTCGAGAAGAAGCGGACGTTTACCGTGCGTCTGCCGATCCTGCTTGGCCGCGGCGAGGAGGCGAAGTTTCGGATCCAGCACGACCTGGTCAGCCGCAAACACTGCGAGCTTTTCGAGCTCCAGGGGTGGGTGCATGTCCGTGATCTCGGGTCGACCAACGGCACGTTCCTCAACGACGAACAGGTGCCTGTGAGCACGAAAACCGTCGTGCCCCCCGGCGGCATTGTGCGGGTGGGCGGACTCTCCTTCGCGGTGGACTATTCCTCGCCGGTAGCCGTCGATGCGACCACCGCTTTCGAGCCCTCTGGCCACCTGCAAGGGCCCGGAGCGGAGGAGAGCCGCGTGGGTGGGACCGATGAGTCGCTTCGGGAAGAGCAGCCTGATTTTCAGGTGGTGCACGAGGATGAAGAATCCCCCGCTGCCCCGGCAGCACCGGAGCCGGCAAGCATCGTCGAGGTGGGGCCTGCGGATATGGCAGCGGCTGATGCACCGGTTGATACGGATGAGGTCCGCCCGGCCGAGCCGACACCCGAGCCGACAGGCGAACCGGCCTCGCCCTCCAAGCAGCCGGAGGGCTTTGACTTCCTCTCCGCAGAGGCGTCGACGGTATCATCAGAGGACGCGCCGCAGTGGCCCGGTGCAGACACTGCCGCTGCCGATGTTCCCGACGACGATCAGCTCAACAGTTTTTTCAAGGGCCTCAACTAGCCCTGCTGACAGCGATCCAGCAAGCTGGCCTTTTCGCGACCGCCTGTTTCTTGACCGTCCGCCGGCCATCCGCCATGTCCAACCTCGTCCGCCGTGTGACCGTTCTCGATCTTGCGGCCGCCAAACGCGATCGCCGTCCTTTCACAATGGTCACGGCGTATGACTGGCCGACCGGCCAACTCGCCGATGCCGCGGGAGTGGACTGCGTGCTGGTGGGCGACAGCGTGGCGATGGTCGTGGCCGGCCGGTCATCCACCATCCCCGCCACGCTCGACCAAATGATCTACCACGGCGAGATCGTCTCCCGCGCCGTGTCGCGGGCGATGGTCGTCGTCGACCTGCCATTCCCACTGCAGCATCTGGGCGTGCGGACGGCGATCGAATCGTGTGCGAGGATCCTCAAGGAAACCGGCTGTCAGGCCGTGAAGCTCGAAGGGACCGCCGGTCAGGCGGACGTGATCGCCGGGATCGCCGCCGCCGGAATTCCTGTCATGGGGCATGTCGGCCTCCGTCCGCAGGCCGTGCACCAGCTCGGCGGCTACCGCATGCAGCGGGACATCGACCGGCTGATGGCCGATGCAGAGGCCGCGGCGCACGCCGGCGCGTGTGCCGTCGTCCTGGAATGCGTTCCGCAGGAGGTGGCGGCGACAATCACGCAGTCGATCGCCGCGCCCACCATCGGCATCGGGGCTGGTCCCCACTGCGATGGCCAGGTGCTGGTGATGCACGATCTCATCGGCCTCTCGACCGGCCGTGTGCCCCGGTTCGTGCGAGCCTACGCCGACGTCAAGGCATCGATCGGCGACGCGATTTGCCGCTGGCGTGGCGATGTCGAGCACCGCCGCTTTCCAGGCTCCGAAGAGACGCTCGGCTGATTCGAGCGGCTCTGCCTGTGCCGCCGAAGTCGTGCCCTACGGCAGAACGACCTCGTCGGAGATGACCACCGGCCGACTGCTGGTCACCGCTGCCGGCGTGGGCATGCCCGCACTCGGACCAGGCGAACCGCCCGGGCCGACCGGCAGTGCGCCGGCCGGCATTCCCGGCGACATGATCGCGCCGGAAGGCATGCCGCCCGCGACGACACCACCCTGGCACGAATTGCAGTTATCGCCCGCCATGCCTGACCCGACCACATGCTCGCCGCCGCCGCACGGAGCCCCCTGGCACGGTGCTTGTTGCTGACCGCAGGGACGCGCGGCAGGAGCCGCTACCGGCATGGCTCCCGGCGGCACGAATCCGGGCGGCAAGTGCCCGAAGAGTTTCTCGTACTTCCAGACCTCCAGAGCGATGTATTTCTCGGTCAACGACTTGCAGCCGGACAGGCTGGCCGCCGCCATCACCATCACCACTGGCAGGCATCGCGCCGCAGCACGGCACCATGAATTGGCACGCATCGAGAGCATCTCCTTCCCGGGGTCAGTCGCCTCGGGACGGGTCGTCGCCGCGAGGCCAAGCAAAACTACCCCATGCCCGATGCGCGGCAAGCAAAAGAAGATGCACTTGGGCCGCGTCAATCGCTGTTCCCGTGAAACTGTGCGGATCGTGCCGAAGGGCACGACTGTCGCCAGGGCTTCACGCGAAGACGGTCCCCATGCCATCAGCCCTTACGATGGCGGATACGGGCCCGCATGCGGCGTTTCTTCTGTCCCAGCTTACGGCGGCCCTTGCCGGTTTTCTTGACTCCCATGCTTTCCTCCAGGTGGTGACTGATCCAGAACGCCGGGAAGGTTGTAAGATGGGCTTCATACTGTTTGCAAGCACCAACCCACATCAGGCGTGGCTGCGGCATGGCTTCCGGCCGTGCAGCCGGCGGCTGCGCCCTGCTCGTGGTCCGGCCGCATGATCGTTTTTTACCCCACTTATGCACGGCGTCTTCCCGGCGAAAAGCGTTGGCGGGCCAACGTTGCCGGGATGATCTCGCGGCCGTTGCCCGCGAAGAGCCATCGCCGCACGCTGGCCGTCGGGGTGATCAAACGGCTGCTGGACCTTGACGAAACACAGCTTCAGTCGGAGGTGTTTCAGCGGCGTGCCGATGCCTTCCTGTTTCAGCGGGTGGCAGGCGAGCGGGTGAGCATCATGCTGGGCGGGCGGCGGATCGATGCGGGGCAGTCCGACCGCGTAGGGCACTTTCAGCATGTGATCGATCTGGATGAGGCCGATGTCGACGCCCTCGCGTCACGACCCGATTCCGTCACGAACGCTGGCGGGTGTCGGTGGCTGTCCTACGAGGCGGCGGTTGCTGCCGACGGCGATCATGCCGACGGTCTGCTGCCGCAGGCCGCAGCGGCGGCTGGCTGGATCCAGGTGATCGACGAAGAAGGGATCTCGGTGATCTCCGACATCGATGACACCGTGAAGGTGACGAACGTCGGCAACCGGCGGGAACTGCTCGCCAATACGCTGTTGCGGGAGTTCTATGCCGTGCCCGGCATGGCCGAGGTCTACCGCCAATGGCAAACGGCGGGAACCGCCTTTCACTATGTGTCGGCGAGCCCGTGGCAGCTGGCGAACTGTCTGGGCGGATTTCTCCGTGACTCAGGCCTGCCCTTGGGCTCCATGCATCTCAAGCTCTTCCGCCTCAAGGACTCCACGCCGCTGGGACGGCTGCCTTCCCGCAAGCGTGCGAAGCGGCGGACCGTCGAACAGATCGTGGCAGATTTTCCGCGGCGGAAGTTTCTGCTCGTGGGTGACTCGGGCGAACGTGATCCGGAGGTCTACGCCGAGGTGGCCCGGCGTCATCCCGACCGCGTGGCGGGCGTCGCGATTCGTCAGGTGGAGGGGAAGCTGTCCAGAGAGAAAATGCAGTCGCGGCTCGATCGGCTTGCCCGGCGGATGCCCAGCGGCTGCTGGCATGTGTTCTCCGATCCGGCAGAACTCGCCGCCATCGCGGCAGGCGGCTAGCAGCCGCTCAAAAGCTATCCAACGGGCCTGAAAACGGCTGCGGTTCAGTCTTGGTTGGCGGTGGGGCTTCTGCTACGGTTCCCGGCGCCGTGTGCCGCAGAGGGCCTGCGGGAAACCCAGGGTCGAACGTCCATGCAGACCGAAGCCTTGCGAGCCATGCCGTTGCGGACCACAGTGCGGCTGTTTCTGTCGTCGTGGCTGGTGACCGCCTGTGTCGTGGTGCCTGTACGGGCCGCCGAGGACGCCGGGTTTCGCGTGGAGAGCCAGGTCTTCGTCAACGGCGCTGTGGAGCCGGTGGCACGCAGCCTGACCCTGTTTCGCGATGGGATTGCCTGGGACTTCCTCGAGCCCGTCGCGGCCAAGGGAGGCGACACGCTGACCGGAGGAGAAATCGTGCTCCACGATCCGGCACGCGAGCGGGTCGTGCTCGTCGATCCGGTGCGGAACCTCAAGACACAGATCGACGCGATCCGGCTCGAGCGGCTGAGCGTGTCGCTCGCGTCGTGGGCAAGAAAGTCGGACGACCGGCTGGTGCGGTGGGCGGGCGGCCCCGACTTCGGCGAGGGCATGACGGAGTCGGACGACCGCATCGAACTGGTGGGCCCGCGGGTTCGTTATGCGATCGAGTTCGCCACACCGCCGACGGCCGAGGCAGCCGGGATCTATCGGCGGTTCGCCGACACGGCGATCCTGCTCAAGGCGCTTGTGCGTCCAGGTGGCCTGCCTCCGTTTCCGCGGCTGGCCATCAATCGCCGTGTTGCGGCGGCGGGCGGCATCCCCACGGAGGTGTCGCTGGAGATCGACTCCCGCGCGGCCATGATGGCGGGACGGGCCGACACGCTGCGCTGCGTGCACAAGTTTCATCCTCGACTGCTCACCGGAGATCTTTCGCGGATCGAGGAGGCCGAGAGCCGTGTGGCCGTGGCCACGCAGGTTGAACTCGCCGAGTTCGTCGCCGCGCCGGCGCCAGACGCCGAGTAAGGCTCCGGCACGAACTCCCTGCGTTTCTTGAATCAGCTTTTTGAGCCGGCGGAACCGCTGCCTTGCGAGCAGGCCTTATCACAGGTCCGCGACGCACAATGTGTCCAGTCGGCGATCGCCGGCGTGCAGCCAAGAAAGTCTGCCTGACCGGACGATATCTCCCTTGTCGCAAACCTTGCCAGCTTGTCGCTGGTCCCGCAACACCACGGTCGGTCAGGAAACCGTGCGACAGCGGTTCACAGGCGAGGCAAGGTTGACATCTGTATAGCATATCCCGTACATTCATTCCCACACATCCATATTGAAACGGAGGCCCTTGATGCTGGTGCTGTCCCGCAAGCAGAACGAACGAATTCGGGTTGGGGATTCGGTGGTGGTCACGGTTGTCCGCGTCAGCGGCGACAAGGTACGGATCGGGATCGAGGCACCGCCGCACGTGCGGGTGCTGAGGGATGAACTCGAGCAGGAACTGCTCGGCGAGGTGACCCTGGAGGCATTGTCTGAACTGCCGATCCCGCGGTTATTGGGCCTGACGGGCTAACCGCGGTTTCAAAACCTCTGTTCAAAACCTCTTTTAAAACCTGGGGGGAACGGCTCCAATCTGCGAGGCTGCGGAGGAGATTGTGCCGGGCCCCCCCGCTCCTGGCGGCAGCGGCTGCCGCTGCTGACGGCAGGATCTGTGCAGTAGGTTTTGAGACGCCGTTGATCATGTGTGGCCTACTGTCGTGAAGCAATCATCCTGGCAACGCGTGCGAAGAACCGTTCTGGGCTGTCTTGGCGGCCTGGTGCTGGCGGGCGTCGTTGTCGCGGTGATGTTGAAATACGAGCCGGGCTTCTACCGGCAACTCGAGATCCCCGCCGCTGCGATCTCGGTGAATGCCGTCCCTGACGGCGACGCGGAGGATGTCGAGGCGTTGGCGCGGCGGGCCGTGACAAAGGCGTCGGCATGGCATGCCTCCATCTCGCGGTCTGGCAACTGGGAGACGGCGCTGACCGCCAGTGAACTCAATGCCTGGCTGGCCGTCGATCTGCCACGAAACCATCCTCGCTCGCTGCCGCAAGGCGTCACGCGGCCGCGGCTGGTATTCCGGCCCAGGCATGTCGTGCTGGGCACGCGGGTGGGCTATGGTCCACTGACGGCCGTGGCCTGGCTCGACTGCGAAGTCCTCCTGCGGGATGTCAACCATCTGATGATCGTGGTGGAGCAGGCGTGGCTGGGTGCGATTCCCGTTCCGCGGGCGCCGATCCTGCGGGAGCTCGCTCGTCGGATCAGCAGGCTGGGAATGGTCACCGACCTGCGGATGATGGACGGGAGGACGGTGCTCATGGTCTACATACCATCGACACACGATGCGGGAGCGACGAGCTACTGGCTGGAGTCGCTGTCGATCGGCGACGGCGAACTGCTCATGGCAGGAGAAACCCGCTCGTCGCAGGAGATTCGCGAGCGTCCGGTCCCACCGTCTTCCTGAACCATTCACCGGTTGATCATCACGAGGAGATTCCATCATGCCAACACAGCACGACGCCCCCCACACGGGAGCCAGCATCACCTTTCTCGGCGCGGCGGGCATGGTGTCGGGCTCCCGGCACCTGCTGGAGATCGGCGGCTCCCGCGTGCTGATAGATTGTGGTTTGTTTCAGGGTGAGAAGCACCTGCGCGAGCGGAATTGGGACCGCTTCGCCGTGCCGCCCGACACGATTGACGCGGTCGTCCTCACCCACGGGCACATCGACCATTCGGGCTGGCTGCCGCGGCTGGTCCGAGAGGGATTCAAGGGCCCCATCCTCACCTCCCCGGCGACGGCCGACCTGCTCGGGCTTTTGCTCTACGATTCCGCCAAGTGCCAGGATGAGGATGCCGAGTATGCCAATCGCAAAGGGTATTCGAAGCACCAGCCGGCACTGCCGCTCTACGACGAGCGGGATGTTGATCGGGCACTCCGGCTGGTGAAGGCGGTGGCCCGCGAAACGTGGTTCGAGCCGGCGGCGGGCATCCGTTGTCGCTTTCACGATGCCGGACACATGCTCGGCAGTTCGTTCATCGAAGTGGAGGTGGCCACGGCTGCCGGCCCGCGGAGGCTCGTTTTCTCCGGGGATGTCGGCCGTTACGACGCACCGCTCTACCACGATCCCTTGCCCGCTCCCGCCTGCGACTACCTCGTCTGCGAGAGCACGTATGGCGACCGCGATCATCCCGCCAGTCGACCCCTCGACGAGCTGGAGGCAGTGACGAAGGAGTCGCTGGCCCGGGGCGGCATGATGCTCGTCGCGTCGTTTGCGATCGGCCGCTGCCAGCAGCTCGTTTACCTGCTCCGCACCCTGATGGCCACTGGTCGCCTGCCCGAGGTGCCCGTGTGGATCGATTCGCCGATGGCGGTCGAGGCGACCGAGGTGTTTCGCCGGCATGTGGAGGAACATGATTTCACGGAGGCGAAGATGGCCGGCGTGGCCGAGGCGCTGGCCTCGCCGTTTGTGCGCATGGCGAAGACGGCTGCCGAGTCGAAGGCGATCAACGCCCATGAGGGGCCGGGAATCGTGATCGCCTCCAGCGGCATGATGAACGGCGGACGCATCCTCCACCATCTCGCCCAGCGGCTGCCTGACCCCAAAACGACGGTCCTGGTGGCGGGCTTTCAGGCCATCGGCACGCGGGGCCGGTCGCTCATCGACGGGGCAAAATATCTCCGCATCCACGGTCGCGACATTCCGGTCAAGGCCGCCGTGCGGCGGGTCGATGCCCTCTCAGGCCACGCCGACCGCCGCGAACTCGGCCGCTGGCTCACGGGCATGCCCGCGCCCCGGAAAACATTCCTCGTGCATGGCGAACCGCCGGCTGCCCGTGGCATGGCAGATTTTCTGCGGGAGACCCGCGGCTGGGATGTGGAAATTCCCGCCATCGGCACCATCGCCCGGCTGGATTCCTGAGCCGTTTCAACGAGAATCGAAGGCCATCGACTGACGGCACGGAGATCGCCATGGCCAAGACACCCAAGACATCGAAGACATCCAAGCCATCGAAGACAGGCAAGTCTGCGGGGCTGACACCCCCCGCTGCCGACGGGACGGCTCCAGTCCGTCCCAAGGCGTGCAGCATCCTGCCCGACACCACGCTCGGCGACGACGTGGCTCTGGTCGCTGAAAACATGGAGGCGATCCTCTCCTCTCCCAGCTACAGCCTGGCGCAGGATGACCGGCATCTGCTCGACAAGTCCGAGATGCGCGGTGTGCGGATGCTGCTCGAACTCGGCAAGCCGGAACTGGCCTTCCTGGCCGACAGCATCACCTCCACGGTGATCGTGTTTGGCGGCACACAGATCGTGGAACGGCCCGCGGCGGAGCGGCGGCTGTCGGAGGCCCGCCGCGCCATGGCGCGGGCGCAGAATACGGCCGCCGTCCCGGCGTCGGGGCAGGCTTCAGCCGCCGGCCCGGCGTCGGGCTTGGCTTCGGCCGCCGTCCCGGCGTCGGGCTTGGCTTCGGCCGCCGTCCCGGCGTCGGCGAAGGCCGTGGAGGGGCTCGCCCGCGAACTCAAGCGGGCAGAACAGCTCCTCGCCTACTGCCGCTACTACGATGCGGCCCGCGAGTTTGCCCGACTTGTCTCGATCGACAACCAGTGCGACGACAAGCGCGACTATGTGATCATCACCGGCGGCGGCCCGGGGATCATGGAAGCGGCCAATCGAGGCGCGTTCGATGTCGGCTGCAAATCGATCGGCCTCAACATCAAGCTCCCCAGTGAGCAGCAGCCCAATCCGTTCATCACGCCGGAACTCTGTTTTCAGTTCAAGTATTTTGCCTTGCGCAAGTTTCATTTCATTCTGCGGGCGGCCGCCGTCGTGCTCTTTCCGGGTGGTTTCGGCACGCTCGACGAGATGTTCGAGACGCTCACGCTGCGGCAGACGCACCGCATGCAGCCGGTGCCGATCATCCTGTTTGGCCGCGACTACTGGTCGAAGGTGATCAACTTCCAGTTTCTCGCCGACAGCGGCGTGATCTCGGACGAGCACCTCAAGCTCTTCACCTACGCCGAAACTGCCGAGGAGGCCTGGCAGCAGATCCTCGACTTCCACGAGACGATGAAGACACAGGCGTAAGCGATCAAGACGCTGACCTTACCGAACGCAACGCCAGGGCTGAAAGGCCGCCGCCCCGCACGCTTTCTTGGAGACGCTTGATGCACGAACCACTTGCCTATGTCCCCGGGGCTCTTGCGCAGACGGGCCGCGTGGCGCTCGTTACCGGAGGTGAACGAGGCATGGGAGCGGCGGTCGTGCGGGCATTGGCCTCGCGCGGCTATGCCGTGGCGATCCACGCCCACGGGTCGCTGCAGGAGGCCCGCATGCTGGCTGATCAGCTCGCTGCGGCAGGCGTGCCGAGCCTGGCCGTCACGGCGAACCTCCGCGACGAAGGACCGGTGCGGGCCATGGTGCAACGCGTGGCCGATCACTTCGGCCGCATCGATGCGGTCGTGACCTGCGCCGCGATCCGGCAAGCCGGGCTGCTGGAGGAGGTGACGGCCGACGATCTGCGGACCCACTTCGACATCAACTGCGTGGGCGCGTTCGTGGCGGCGCAGGAAGCGGCGGCCTTTATGGTGCGGCAGCCCGAGGGCGGCGGCATCGTCATGATGGGTGACTCGGCGGTGGACAGGCCCTCCGCCGGCTCGGCCGCCTTCTTTCCCAGCCAGGGGGCGATCACCGCCATGACGCGGAGCCTGGCGGTGGAGTTCGCCGCGAGAAACCCGCGGGTGCGGGCCAACTGCGTGCTGGCCGATTCGCTTGGGAATCGCGAAGGCGTGCCCGAGCACGTCGCCCACGCGGTGCTGTTTCTCCTCGAAAACGATTCCGTCACCGGCGTCTGCCTGCCGCTGGACGGCGGCCATCGCCTGGCCTAGCGTCAGTGGTTGCCGTTCGCGCGGCGTCAGCTGCGCGTGACCGCTCACACCATCGCCACGGCACGGATCGGCGAGCCATCGCGGCCGGCGAAATTGAGTGGGAAGCCGATGAAGGTGATGGCGTCGGGCACCTGGTCGAGATGGGCGAGCGACTCGACCACGACGATCTCTGCCTCCTTTGCTAAGAGGATGTGGTGCACCTCGAACCAGTCGCGGCTGGGGGTGGGCGTGTCCATGCCGAGCATGCGGATGCCACGGGAGACGAGGTAGCGGGCGGCCTCCTGCGTGAGCGACGGAAAATCGCTGAAGAAGTTTTCAGCGCCAAACTGCCGGTGCCAGCCGGTCTCGTAGATGATCTTGGCACCCGGCACGAGCACGCTCTCATGACGTCGGAAGTCGTCGGGCGTGATCTCCTCACGCGGGGCCTTCGGGATCCGCAGCACCGTGGCGGGTCCGTAGAACCAGTCGAGCGGCATCTGGTCGAGCGTTTTGCCGTCGTCGACGAAGTGGTACATCGCGTCGAGGTGCGTGCCCTGATGGGTCGACATCACCACCTGCGTGATGTTGTAGCGGAGCGTGGCGGTGGTGCCGTGCGGCACGATCGAGAGCTTCGGGTCGGATGGAAAGGTCTGCTGTCCATGGACGAGCGGGTGGGAGAGATCGACAAGCGGCATGTCAGGCTCCGGTAATCGGTTTCGAAGAGTAGGGCTCGCGGCTGACGAGGAGGCTCGTCATGCCAAGATCGGCCATGATATTCGCGCCGGTGATGATGCGTGAGGCGGCGGAGAGCAGGAAGACCGTGGCATCCGCGATCTCCTCCGGCTCGATCAGCCGCTGCCCGGGAATCTGCGACTTCCAGTAGTCGAGGCAGGCCTGTTCGCTCGGGGCGGCGGCGATGAGGTCGTTCCAGATCGTCGTGCGACAGAGGCCCGGTGACAGCACGTTCACCCGAACGCCGTGTGGCGCGAGTTCGACCGCCGCCGCCTTCGTGAAGCCGACCATGCCATGCTTCGCGGCGTCGTAGGGTGCTGCGCCAGCCACGGCGGCGAGCGTGTGGACGCTGGCGATCTGCACGATCGCGCCGCCGGACGGCTGCTGGGCGACCATCTGGCGGGCGACGAACTGCGTGAGGAAAAACGCCCCCTTCAAGTCGACGTCGAGCACACGGTTCCACTCGGCCTCGCTCACCTCCAGAAAGGGCTTCACGAAATTAACGCCGGCGTTGTTGACGAGGCCGTCGATCCGGCGGAACCGCGCGACCGCGGCGTCACAGAGCCGGCGGAGGTCGTCGAGCTTGGACACGTCGGTCGGCACGGCCAGCGCCTCACCGCCGGCGGCCCGCAATTCGGTAGCCACCGCCTCGGCCTCCGCGGCCTCGCGGTCGGCGAGCACGACCTTCGCTCCAGCCGCCGCGCAGCCCGTGGCGATGGCGCGGCCCAGGCCGCGGGCCGCCCCGGTGACGATCACCACGCGGTCGGCAAGGAGAGAGCTGTCAGCGGTCATCGTCAGGCTCCGGAGGCAGGTGCCGCGCACAGCCGCGGATCATGGTCATGCGACGAGCGCCTTGGCCGCGAGAATAGCAGCCGCAGTCCATCGCGAAAGCGGCGGGGCTGGCCGCCGGAGCGGGGTGCACTACTTGCCTCCGGACTCCTTCTTCGTCGAAAGGTCGAAGGACAACTCGTTTCGACGGGGCTCGATCGTGGCGGTGAGCTCCGTCCCGTTGGTGTATTTCTGCGGTAGAAACTGGCTGGCCATCGGCTTGCCGTCGGGGCCGATCGCGCCCAGCTGCTTCATGCCGTGGATGCTCACTTTCTTGGTGCCTTCGGCCACCTTCACGTCATACCGCCCGCTGCTGATCGGCCCGCCGTAGACGCCCCCTTTGCCATCTGCCGGATCGAACGTGATGGCTCCTTCGTTGAGCGGTTCGCCATCGACCATCACTGTGCCAGTCACGGGATAGGCGGTCGGCATCGCTCCACGACGTGAGCAGCCGGCAGGCGGGATGATCGCGAGCAGGCCCAGGATCGCGAACCGCCGAAAGCGGAAGTCATGGAACACTGACGACCTCGCCGTCTGCCTTGGTGCCGAGCTGCTGAAAGACGATCGTGTCGATCGTGTCCACGGCGAACCATGCGCTGCCGTCTGCCATCACCATCTGAGCACCGCCCAGATGGCGGCTGCGTGGAGTCATGACGAGGTTGCCGGTCGTGGCAGCGCAGGGGGCGAATGTGGTGGATCGACAACTCCAGCCGATCACGTCACCAGCCGTTGTGTTCGGCGGTCGGGCCGTGACCAGCAGCGTGTTCATGTGCACGTTGTTCCATACCGTGCCGCGGGTGTCGTAAGTGGTGCTGACGGGCGTGCCCTCGTCGTCCCTCACCAGGTTGATCTCGCCGGCCAGCACCGTCTTCGAGAGCCCGTCGGTGATGTCCTTGATCTTCGTGCCGGTGGTACTTTTCGAGCCGACGGGACTGAAAATTCCCGTCGCTGGCTTGCCGTTGATATCCGTCGTTCCCGAGCCCCACCTGTAGCCTCCGCCACAAAGGGCATAATTGCTCTTGAAGCCCCTCAGTCCAAGCATGCGGGCGTTCGGATCGGACACACAACTGAAGCCGCTGACGATCTGCGTTTGGTCCGGAAAGCTCATGAAGCCATCCGTTCCTACAGACACGCGGGCCAACCAATTGTCGTAGAGACGCTGCTCTTCGCAGAAGGGCAGCAGGTACGGAAACCAGCCCCCGCGGGCGTACGGCACGAGCGAGGCATCGATCGTCCAATCATTGATGCGGTTGTTGATGCCGATAGGAAAACACCCCTTGGCATCGTGGTGGTTCTGCATGGCCAGACCGAGTTGCTTGAGATTGTTCAGGCAGGAGGACTGGCGGGCAGTCTCCCGGGCGGCCTGCACCGCCGGCAGGAGCAGGCCGACGAGCGTGCCGATGATGGCAACCACCACCAACAGTTCGACCAGGGTAAAGCCGCGGCGGTTCATCCCACACCTCGTTCAACACGGAGGAAAAGCTTTGACTCCCACACCATCCTGTATGATAGGTTGATCCGGCCTTACGTCAAGCGATCGTGCCCCGCTTATGGGCCATCCCGCCGCCGCTGCGGGGTCTTTCTGTGGCGTCCGCCTGCTTATACGATAGGGCTTGGCCCTCCAAAAACCCGTTTTCCGAGAACCCACCGTGACTGCATCCGCCGCCCGTCGCTCGTCTCGTCCTCCTGGCCGGCCACCTGGCAAGGCCCGCCTCGCCGTGGCGGGCAGATCCGCTGCCGAAGGCGACCTCGTCGCCCAGGTGATCGGTCACCTTCGCAAGGAGATCGTCTCCGGCTCCTACGCCGCCGGGATGTCGGTGCCCAGCGAAGGGGGTCTCGCCGAGTCGCTGGCCGTCTCTCGCACCGTCATCCGCGAGGCGATGCGGAGCCTGCGGTCGCAAGGGCTGATCGTGATGAGCCAGGGGGCACGTCCGCGGGTGGCGGAGGTCGATGCCGGTCCGACGATCGAATCACTCGAATTGCTCCTGCAGCGGTCCCGCATGACGCTTCTGCAGCTCACTGAGGTGCGCCGGCCGCTCGAGTCGGCGATCGCGGGGCTGGCGGCGGAGCGGGCCGGCGAGGCGCACGTCGCGGCATTGCAGGCCGCCATCGACGACCTCGAACGGGCCACCGGCCTCAAGGACCGCGTCGACGCCGATATCCGCTTTCACGAACTGCTCGCCGAGGCGACTGGCAACCCGGTGTTCTCGGTGCTCTTGAAGACGCTTGGGGGGCTGCTCGTCGAGTCGAGGCGACGGACGATCAAGGCGGCCGGGCCGGAGCCGGCGATCGTTGGCCACCGCGAAATCCTCGCCGCCGTCGAGCGGCACGACCCGCGGGCTGCCGATGCGGCGATGCGACGGCACCTCGACTGGGCCGAGCAGGACCTCACGGCCGGTGCCGCGAAAGGACGGTCGAAACGATGAAACGGGGCGCGGCGACGTGCCGCTCCCCGGCCGCTGTATGCCTGGCCGTGTGGCTGGTGGCCACGGTGATCGGCCTGTGCTGCACTCGAAGCATGGCTGCTTCGGCGCTCGATGACCTGCGGCCGCTGGTCATCACGAAAACGTGGACGGAGCACACTGCCGAAAAACAAGGCGACACACAGACTCGCGAGGTGACGGCCGAGATCTGGACCGTGGCCTTCCAGCGCCGCATCGACGAGACGAAGCGGCTGGAGATTCCCGCCCGGCCCGAGCCCTATTACGTGGACGGTCCGATCGTGCTGCCGTCGGGAGCGACGATCGTGGCCGATCCCAAGGCCGAGATCCGGCTCGTGCCCGGCACGAACACCTGCATCGTCCGCAACGCGAACCTCGTCGGCTTCGCGAGCGGCCCCGTGCCGGCCGACTCGCAGCCCGACACCGACATCGCTATCGAAGGCGGTATCTGGTCGACCACGCTCGCCACCACGCCCGCCGCTCCGCAGGGCAACATTCGCGGCGGATCTGGCCGCACGCCTTACGTGCCCGGCATGCACGGCGTGATCCTGCTGCAGAACGTCCGCCGCGTGTCGGTGAGGAACGTCACGATCCGCCAGAGCCGGCCATTTGGCGTGCATCTGGCAAACGCCCACGAGTTCACCGTCGAGAACATCACGCTGGACCGGCACCGCCGCGACGGCGTGCATGTCAACGGCCCTGCCAGCGACGGCCTCATCCGTGGCGTGCACGGTGATTCGCACGACGACAACGTCGCCCTCAACGCCTGGGAGTGGAAGAACTACGCGCCCAGCTACGGCCCCATCGAGCGGATCGTCATCGAAGACGTGACGGGATCGCCGCCGGGCCTGCCCGCGGCCAACTCCATCCGACTGCTGCCCGGCGTGAAGAAGTTCGACGACGGCACGCTACTCGATTGCCCCATCCGTGACATCACGTTACGACGCATCACCGACATCGCCCGGTTCAGTTGTTTCAACCAGCCAAATCTCGAACTCGGCCGCGACAACGATTCGAGCGTCGGCGTCGGCCGCCTGGAACACATCCGCTTCGAGCAGATGACTTTCC
>Ga0214919_10004279_pt1 | contig 20955 bp, 15 predicted proteins | sample LL1503_MetaG_FD_177994 | JGI IMG/M metagenome (GOLD analysis project Ga0214919, IMG submission 177994) | Freshwater microbial communities from Lake Lanier, Atlanta, Georgia, United States - LL-1503 | ecosystem: Environmental > Aquatic > Freshwater > Lake | place: USA: Georgia | collected... | reverse complement strand
TAAATTATCTCCTCCCAAAAGCACGCGATATTTATACCCAAAATACGACTATGATAATTTTGAATTTAATTCACCAATTAATCCTTGGAACGTTCAACCTCAATATACTGCCGATTTTGATAAGATTAAGTGCCTTGAAATAACGCTTCAACCAGGTAAAACAATATATATACCTGCTTTTTGGTGGTATAGTATCAAATTAGGAAATAACACAAGTATCTCTTGTTTTAGGTATCGCACCTATATGAATAATATCGCGATTGCTCCATATTTTGGAATGCATCTTCTACAAATACAAAACGTAAAAAGAGACATGACCAAAAAAGTAGATATTAACCTACCCCCTATAGAACCTGAAATTGAACCAACCACTAATGAAAATGCTGACGAACCACCCGTCGTAACAGACCCGGAACCATCAAACTTATTTAATTAAAATGTGTTAAATAGTTCCCCGTTAATAATCATATAAATGTTGACAACTAAACCTTCAATGGATGGAACACCAATACCAGGAATTTTAATATTAAAGGATAACAAAACATACGGACGACACAAAACTAACGGAAAACTCATGTATAAATGTGTGCCGGATGATAAAACCCTACCTATATTTTTAGTTCATTACGAATTTAAAAATGTAGGATTTTCTAAAAGGTTTAATAATTTATATGTCATATTCACATACTCAAACTGGGATAATAAACATCCATATGGAATTATTCAGCATACGATCGGCGATGTTGACAACTTGTCCAATTTTTACGAGTATCAACTTCATTGTAAACAATTGAACTTTTCTCTAAAGAATTTTACAAAAGATACCAAACACGCTAACAATGAAACCATCATTCACGATATCATTCATAAATATCCAACTATAGAAAACCGAACTAAAGAATGGAATATTTTCACCATTGACCCGGATAATTGCACGGATTTCGATGATGCGTTTAGTATTAAACAAATCACAAATGAAATCACTCAATTAAGCGTTTATATATCTAATGTATCTATTTTAATAGACACCCTTGATTTATGGAATTCGTTTTCAAGACGAATATCCACCATTTATCTTCCAGATAAAAAAATACCGATGTTACCCTCAATATTATCGGATGGATTGTGTAGTCTTAAAGAAAACGAAACCCGCGTATCTTTAGTTATGGATATTTTTATTGAAAACAACGCCGTAATTAACATTGCTTATAGTAATTGTCTCATTAAAGTAAGCAAGAATTACATTTATGAAGAACCCGCATTATTAAATAACCCGCATTATAAACACTTATTACAATTCACCCATATTTTATCAAACAACCATAAATATATTCATAAATTAACAGATAGTCACGAAATCGTATCTTATCTTATGATTCTTATGAATTACAATTGCGCGCTCGAAATGACTAAACATAACAACGGGATATTTAGAACCACCACCACAACCATTACAGAAACAAACCTACCCGAAAATATTCGTAATATTGTTTATCCATATAGCAACGTTTCGGGTAAATATAGTTGCGATAACATGAAACACCAAACCTTAGACTTAGACGCATATATTCACATTACAAGTCCAATTAGAAGAATTGTGGATTTATTAAACAGTATTCAGTTTCAAAGAAATAATAATATTGTTTTATCTGACAACGCATACATTTTTTTAAATAAGTGGATAAATGAATTGGAATATATTAATACAACTATGCGGTCTATTCGTAAAGTCCAAAACGAATGTTCCCTACTAAATTTATATATGAATACGCCTGAAATCACGAATAAAATATATGAGGGATATGTTTATGAACGAAAACATAAAAACGAAACATTATTCAAATTTATGGTATATTTACCAGAACTCAAACTTTACAGCAGTTTCAGTTTAAGTGAAGATTTGGAGATTTACACAAAACATACATTTAAATTATTTTTATTTAATGATGCTGAAACATTCAAGCAAAAAATTAGACTACAACGCAACACCACTCCGAGTCATATAACAATATGAAACCAATTTAAACATTATTGTGTATATTGTCTATCGTTATTATTGTTATCGAATGGTAAAGGTTTGCTCAGATAATTATCCAACAACAAACGAAGAAATATATAAACCACATTTTGAAAAATACTCATTTCCATTAAGTAATTTTCAAAAATACGCGATTGAGGGAATCGTTAACGGAAACCATACTTTAGTATGTGCTCCTACTGGAAGCGGAAAAACACTTGTTGCCGACTTTTCCATCGATTATTTCGTCTCTTTAGGAAAAAAAGTTATTTATACCAGTCCCATTAAAGCATTATCTAACCAAAAATTCTACGAATTTACACAAAAATATCCCCATATATCTTTCGGGATATTAACAGGAGATATTAAAACAAACCCTGAAGCCGACGTTCTTATTATGACATCGGAAATATTATTAAACCAAATGTATTACAACAACTCGTTCAACAAAAATCCAGATACAAACTCATCCATGTCCTTTAATATAGATATCGAGAAAGATGTCGGTTGTGTAATCATGGACGAAGTTCATTATATAAATGATAAGGATAGAGGACACGTATGGGAAGAAACTATTATGATATTACCCGAACAAATTCAAATGGTTATGCTTTCAGCAACACTCGATAAACCCAAAAAATTCGCGTTATGGTGCGAAACAAGACATAATACAACCAAAGAGGTTTATTTAGCAACCGAAACAATACGAAATGTCCCATTAACTCATTACAGTTTTATAACCACTAATAACGGGATTTTTAAAGCAATAAAGGATAAGTCTCAACAAGATGAAATACGGTCACTCACGAATAAACCGTTTGTGATTCAATCCAGCAAGGGAGAATTTAACGAGACGCATTATTTTAAAATGACGAAAATGCTTAAATTATTCAGTGATAAAAACATATACGTAAAACGCCAACACGTTCTAAATCAAGTAACCCAACATATGGTTGAAAATAACATGTTACCCGCATTATGTTTCGTTTTATCGAGAAAAACAATTGAAATATGTGCCAAAGAAGTAACCACTGTTTTATTAGAAGATGATTCTAAAGTGCCTTATATCATTCAAAGAGAGTGCGAACAAATATTACGGAAACTCCCTAATTATAAAGAATACTTGGAATTACCCGAATATATAAATATGGTTTCTTTATTAGAAAAAGGAATCGCCATTCATCACGCGGGTGTTATGCCTATATTACGAGAAATGGTTGAGTTGCTCTATTCTAAAGGATACATTAAACTCTTATTCGCGACCGAAACGTTTTCAATAGGACTAAATATGCCTACCAAAACAGTTATTTTCACAGACATTAATAAATATGACGGACACGTATCGCGGTTTTTTCATTCTTACGAATATACTCAAATGGCAGGAAGAGCAGGACGTAGAGGAATCGATACTGTCGGTCACGTTATACATCTTAATAACCTTTTTAAAAATGTAGATTTAGTAAACTATAAAATAATGATGAAGGGGCAACCTCAAGTATTAGTTTCTAAATTTAAAATCTCGTATAATTTGTTGTTAAATTTGGTCGATTTACATAACAACGATACAAACAAAGAATTATTTATTTTGGAATTTACCAAAAAAAGTATGATTCAACAAGACATCGACCAAGAATTAAACGAAATACAAACAAAAATAAATAATGTTAAACTCGAATTGGATAAGTTTGAAGAAGTCATCCACTGTTTAAAAACGCCAGTATCCACCATCAACGAATACTTAAAATTAAATTCGGAAATACCCAAGTTAATTAATAAAAAAAAAAGAGAACACGAAAAACAAATCCAAAACATACTGAACGATTACAAATTCGTTGATTCCGATAAATTGACCATTCAGAAATATAACGAAAAAACGCGCCAATATAATCAACTGGTGGATGACCTTGATAACCAAAAATATGTAATATATAACCAATTTAAATTTATCATCGATTTTTTAATTCAGCAGGGGTTTATACTTCAAGATTATAAACTGACACCTAAAGGAATTGTTGCTTCTCAAATAAAAGAAATACATTGTCTTACCTTCTCATCGCTTATTCTAGAAAATAAAATGTCCGCATTATCACCCAAACAACTCATTTGTGTTTTTAGTTGTTTCACGAACGTGTTGGTTTCCGAAGATTTAAAAACATATAATCCAACTTCAAACGATAAACTCGTTTTAAATATAATAAAAGAAATAAACGCAAGTTATCAGTTTTATGTCGACACCGAATCCAAAAACCAAATAAATACCGGGACCGATTATAACATACATTTTGATTTACTTCAATATTTTGACAAGTGGTGTGATTGCGAAAACATCCAAGATTGTAAATTGTTCATTCAATTATTAAAGTCCGAAAAAGATATTAGCACCGGCGATTTTGTAAAGGCGTTGTTAAAAATAAACAATATTTCTGCCGAAATGGAACGGGTTGCCGAACAAAATAACGATATGGGATTTTTACAGAATTTACGCGAAATACCCAAACTTACTTTAAAATATATCGCATCTAATCAATCCCTGTATATCTAATTAAAATATAAATATAAACTATATGAAAGAAATATTTAAGGTTTTTTTAGCAAATATTATACTTTATATTATTTTTGCGTGTATATATGTAAAAATCCAAAATCAGTTTCAACATAATAATAATAAAATAGTTACAACTATGGATTGTTTTTTATTTAGTTCATCTGTTCAGTCTGGGTGTGGATTTACTTACATTACACCAACAACAAATTTATGTAAAACGATATCTATGGTTCAAACATTACTCGTCATTACTAGTAACATAATTCCGGCAATTATTTATTTAGCATAATTTCGCACAATTTATAGCGCAATTTTATAAAAACATATATAATTACAACATATTAAATAAATAGAATTAAAATAACTAATGAATCCTATTTATTTATTCTGGACCGAAGACAACCCGTTATCCGAAAATAGACTTAATTGTTTAAGACAAATAAAAGAAGAAACCAAATGCGACATTAAATTAGTTACACGACAAAACTTGTCGCAATATATTTTAAAAGAACACCCTTTACACGAAGGATACCAATATTTAAGCGCAACGCATAAAGCCGATTATTTAAGAACCTACTTTATGCATTTTCACGGTGGGGGATATGCCGACATAAAATTCCAATCTGGTTCATGGGTCGAATCTTTTGAAATACTTAAAAACAGCGATAAATGGATGGTTGGATATGCCGAAATTGCCGGAGGAGTGGTGTATCCTCCATTGGTTAACTCATATAATGAATTGACCGGAAACGGCGCTTATATTTTTAAACCTCTAACCCCGTTGACTTTCGAATGGTATAGTGAAATGATTCATATAATGGATACAAAATTGGAAAACTTAAAACTCCATCCTGCGAAATACCCTCGAGATTGTTCTGAAGACCTCAATAGTAATTACCCAATTGGATGGGTTGAACTATTAGGTAATGTTTTTCATAAAATATGCTATAAATATAAAGACAAACTAATTAGAACATTACCCATTCCAATTTTTATTATCTATAATTGAAACCCCGTATTATTATTTAAACACACACAACATATTTATTGAAATGACTATTATTTTCAATAAATATAAATTACTCGATAAAATCGGACACGGTTCTTACGGAGAAATATACAAAGGCATTAATATTCGAACACAAGAATACGTCGCAATCAAAATCGAAAATATACAACACGGAAAACGACTTCTCAAAAATGAAGCAATTATTTATAAATATTTAAATAATTGTAAAGGAATACCCACTATTAAATGGTTCGGTGTTGACACACACCACAATTATATGATTATCAATTTATTGGGACATACTTTGGAATACTTAAAACAGCAACAACCAAGTAATACCTTTAATTTCAGTTTAATACTTAAAATAGGCATACAAATACTCGAATTGTTACAATTGATACATACCAAAGGATTCATTCACCGAGATATTAAACCGGACAACTTTTTATTTGGATTAAACCAATCATCAAACACTATTTATATTATTGATTTCGGGTTCTGTAAAACATACCTTACACATTTAAACACCCATATTAAAATAAAAAAACTATCGGGATTAATCGGCACTCCTAACTACGCAAGCATAAATTCACATAATTTTATGGAATTAAGTCGTAGAGATGACCTCGAATCATTAGGGTATATATTATTATATTTTTTATGGGGAAATTTACCTTGGTTTGCGGTTTCGGACAACGACGCCATTAAACAAATGAAAACGGATACGATTGTTTCCGGAAATCTTCCCACTTTTTTTAAAACATACTTTAATTACGTTACCAACTTACAATTTATAGAAACCCCTGATTATAAAATGCTATTGGAATTATTTATCCAAGAATTAAAAAATTGAACGCATTTTATATGTAATCACATATACAAAAAAAGCAACGGAAATAAACGACAAATAAATATGCAATTTTACAACGATATTAAAAATATTTACTCTTTACGTGACTGGATTAACCCGGAACTATTAGATTGGGAAGCATTATCCGCGAACCCACACGCAATAACAATGTTGGAACAAAACATGGAACTAATAGACTGGCGCGCATTATCGGGAAACCCTAATGCTACCCATATACTAAAACAAAACCCGGATAAAATTCACTGGGCAGCCTTATCCGGGAACACAGATTCTCGTGCCATATTATTATTGGAACAAAATCCGGATAAAATAAACTGGTATATCTTATCCGGAAACGAATCATACAAGGCAGTCGAACTCTTAAAAAAAAATCCTCATCGGTGTAATATTTATATGTTATCGAAAAACCCAACTGCTCGAGAAATGATTGAGTCGTGTAACAAAACCGACCCTACGTCTGAGTTCTCGAAACTTTGGTATAGATTAGAAACAAGGGTAGAAGAGTTTGAAGATTTCGAAAAGTTAGAAAAGTTAGAAGATTTGGATTTAGATTCCTTGAACTGGATGAAGTTATCCATAAACCCGAAAGCAATACGATTATTACGAAAATATCCGGAACGAATAGATATGTTCTGGTTTGCCTCAAACCCTTTGTGTGAAGTGTTGTTGATTGATTTGAGTGAGTTGTTGTGTGATAAAGAAAAAAGAGTATGTTATTTATTGTCGTCGAATGTGAACGCGAGCGCGTTATTACGCGAAAACGCAGAAAATATAGAATGGTCGTTATTTTCGGCAAACCCGAGCATGTTCACAATAAATTACAGATACTTACGGGAACGTAATTGCGAGTTATTCGAAGAACTTGCCAGCAACAGATTTCATCCTGACAATATTCACCGATTTGTTGAATGGGGATATGACCTCTCTTGGAACATTTAACAATACAACCCCCGGTGTCTACAACCATGAATAAAATATTATCCATCTCTCCAAAATTCTGTGTCAACACAAATAAATAAATAAAGGCAATAGATTCCTTTTTTCTTTTGTGTCAACACAAATAATTAAATAAATAAACCTACTCTATAGCTGAAGTATTCTTTCGGTGTCAACAATAATTAAATAAATAAACCTGATAAATTCCTTTTACTTTCTGTGTCAACAACAATTCAATAAAAATACCCTATAAATTCCTTTTTCTTTTCTGTGTCACCAATAATTAAATAAATAAACCTGATAGATTCCTTTTTTCTTTTGTGTCTACAACAATAATTAAATAAACCTGATAAATTCCTTTTACTTTCTGTGTCAACAACAATATATAATTAATAGACCATCTCTCCAAAATTCTGTGTCAACAACAATTAATAAATAAAGGCAATAGATTCCTTTTTTCTTTTGTGTCAACAATAATTAAATAAATAAACCTGATAAATTCCTTTTACTTTCTGTGTCAACAACAATTCAATAAAAATACCCTATAAATTCCTTTTTCTTTTCTGTGTCAACAACAATAATTAAATAAACCTGATAGATTCCTTTTTACTTTCTGTGTCAACAACAATTCAATAAAAATACCCTATAAATTCCTTTTTCTTTTCTGTGTCACCAATAATTAAATAAATAAACCTGATAGATTCCTTTTTACTTTCTGTGTCAACAACAATAATTAAATAAACCTGATAGATTCCTTTTTACTTTCTGTGTCAACAACAATTCAATAAAAATACCCTATAAATTCCTTTTTCTTTTCTGTGTACATAAATTAAATAAATAAACCTGATAGATTCCTTTTTACTTTCTGTGTCTACAACAATATATAATTAATAGACCATCTCTCCAAAATTCTGTGTCAACAATAATTAAATAAATAAACCTGATAGATTCCTTTTTAGTTTCTGTGTACACAATAATTAATAGACCATCTCTCCAAAATTCTGTGTTGCCAACAATAATTAAATAAACTGTATAGATTCCTTTTTACTTTCTGTGTCAACAATAATTAAATAAATAAACCTGATAGCTGAAGTATTCTTTTTGTGTCAACAACAATTAATAATTAATAGACCATCTCTCCAAAATTCTGTGTTGCCAACAATAATTAAATAAACTGTATAAATTCCTTTTTACTTTCTGTGTCAACAATAATTAAATAAAACTACTCTATAGCTGAAGTATTCTTTCTGTGTCAACAACAATATATAAATAACATGGTAGATTTCTTTTCTTTTTTACAATGAATAAAATACTATCCATCTCTCCATTCTGTGTCAACAACAATGAATAAAATACTATCCATCTCTCCAAGATTCTGTGTCAACACAAATATATAAATAAAGGCTATAGATTCCTTTTTCTTTTTATGTACACAATAAATACTATCCATCTCTCCAAGATTCTATGTCAACACAAATAATTAAATAAACCTGATAGATTCCTTTTTACTTTCTGTGTCTACAACAATTAATAAACACACTCTATAGCTTAAGTATTCTTTCTGTGTCAACAGCAATTAAATAAATAAATGCAATAGATTTCTTTTTAGTTTCTGTGTCAACAACAATTAATAAATAAACATGATAGATTCCTTTTTCTTTTTATGTACACAATAAATACTATCCATCTCGCCAAGATTCTGTGTCAACACAAATAAATAAATAAAGGCAATAGATTTCTTTTTAGTTTCTGTGTCAACAACAATTAATAAATAAACATGATAGATTTCTTTTTCTTTTTATGTACACAATAAATACTATCCATCTCGCCAAGATTCTGTGTCAACACAAATATATAAATAAATGCTATAGATTCCTTTTTCTTTCTGTGTCAACACAAATATATAAAAACGCTCTATAGCTTAAGTATTCTTTCTGTGTCTACAACAATTAATAAAAACACTCTATAGCTTAAGTATTCTTTCTGTGTCAACAACAATTAATAAAAACACTCTATAGCTTAAGTATTCTTTCTGTGTCAACAACAATTAATAAATAAACATGATAGATTTCTTTTTCTTTTTATGTACACAATAAATACTATCCATCTCGCCAAGATTCTGTGTCAACACAAATATATAAATAAACTATATAGTTTCCTTTTTCTTTTTACAATGAATAAAATACTATCCATCTCTCCATTCTGTGTCAACAACAATATATAAATAAACCTGGTAGATTCCTTTTTAGTTTCTGTGTCAACAACAATTAATAAATAAACCTGGTAGATTCCTTTTTAGTTTCTGTGTACATAAATTAAATAAATAAACCTACTCTATAGCTGAAGTATTATTTCTGTGTCTACAACAATATATAAATAAACCTGGTAGATTCCTTTTCTTTTTTACAATGAATAAAATACTATCCATCTCTCCAAAATTCTGTGTCAACAACAATATATAAATAAACCTGATAAATTCCTTTTACTTTCTGTGTCAACAACAATTAATAAATAAACCCCATAGATTTCTTTTCTTTTTTACAATGAATAAAATACTATCCATCTCTCCAAGATTCTGTGTCAACAACAATATATAAATAAACCTGATAGATTTTTTAGTTTTTGTGTCAACACAATTAATAAATAAAGACAATAGATTTCTTTTCTTTTTTATGTGGTCAATAAAATACTATCCATCTTTCCATTACTAACACTTAAAGTTGTTGCTTATATGTTTAAGTAAAAATATAAAATGAAAATATACGTGTAAATTTGTAAATATTAATAAAAATTGAAATTTAAAAACGTATGTAGATATATTTCAATACAAAATGACAGAAAATAAACCAACACTCATTAAAGTGGATTTCAAAGATATTCGTAATGTGCGTCAAAAACTTAATAACCATAAGGTGTATGAAAGCATAACCTCTAATAATGTGGATGAGTTTAATAAAAACATAAACCCAAAAGAGTTAGAAAGAACTATAAATAATGATTTATCAACTGATTTTGAAACTTTTTGGAATAAATGTCGGTCGGATGATTGGTTTGCTAAGATCATATCGTCAAAATTATCGAAACTAGCATCAAGACAAGGAACAAAAGATGAACAAGAGCAGATTAGAATATCTAATTTAACATCATCAAAGTGTGGCGTTAATATTAAAACTCTTTCGGCATCTGCTTTGCGTCCAACAAAAAACGGGGTTATAATAAATGAAACATATATGAAAAAAAAGAAGATTACAAAAGATGAGTGTTTAAAGTCATTTGATGGAGAAATTACTGGAAAGATAAAAGGTTATATATCATCAAAGGTCGCTTTTGGAAGTGGTGGTCATCAAGATAATGTATTTAATGAATTAGATGACTTAGCAAATTGGTGGCGTGAATTCAAAAAAAACACACAAGAGGTTCTTGTTTTAATGATTGAAACCGACCTGGATTATAAAGTGGATTGTCTAATAGAAAAATATAAGCATAATAATAATATTATTATTGCCAACCATTATTCTTTTCAAGAGTTTATTATTAATAATTATTATGATGAAAGAATATAATTACAAATATTAAATGCTAAATCAAATGAAATACGTTTTCTAGCTATTGTGTTGCTTTCGCGATAATTTGTTAGAAATAATGAATTATATTTATTTCTTTTATCCTTGATATATTCATTAAACTTTTGAACCAAATCTTCTTGTTCTATTATAGACATGTTTTTATTTATTACTAATGTCGCATAACTTCGTGCGGATAATTTCTCAGTATTATCTATAAATATATCTTTATCATTAACGACTTTTAACCCTAATTGGTTTTCAATACTATCATCAATACATTTTAACAAAATATTTGTTATAAATTCTTTATTTTTCGTGTTTTTTGTTGCCCTTTCGACTTTATATCCAGGATTATTTGGAAGATTATAAATCTCCCCTCCAATAGTATAATTATTTTCTGGTGTAAATAAAATGTGTAGTGTATGCTGAACTGGATAAATACATATATTTATTAAATTGGGTTCAATATTGTTTTTTTTTGTAAATTGAATACTACAAACCGCATAACTGGTATCGTCAAATACTTGTTCTTCAAATATATTGATTATAATAATATCATATTTTTCCAAAAACTTTTTTCTTAATTCAATATCAGATTTTCTAATAGAAGATATAAAATTTACAGGAATAATTATTATACCACCCATACAATAAGAACTATCAATTAAATTAATAATGAAACATTTATAAAGGTCATTACAGTTATATTTATCGTATATTTGTTTATTTTTATTTTTATTTCGTGCGAGATATGGCGGATTTGTTAACACGAATTTGTTGTTATAACAAGGCGGGTTTACCAAAGTATCACATTTAATTGTATTTGGATATTTTGGGTCAATATCATATAGTTCAATTGTAAAGTCATCTTTATTATGTATAAATTTTAATAAATCACCATTACCAGCGAATGGTTCGATGATATGATTAATATTTTCCGGTATATTCATATTTTTAAGTATATATTCATAATTGGTTGTATAAAATTGACCTAATTGTGTTTTTGACATTTATTATTATTGTTATTGTTATTGTTATTGTTCCATTAAATTATTTGTTATTCTAAATCAATTTTTTAATTTATTATTTTTATAAAGTGTTTAAAAAAGATTGACATTTATGAATAGGAATCCGTGTAGTTATGTTTTACGATTTTATGATTAAAAAATATTGTGATATGACTTACAATATAGATTTCTTTTTCTTTCTGTGTCTACAACAATTAATAAAAACACTCTATAGATTCCTTTTTACTTTCTCTCTATATCTGACAACAAAAAACGATATAAATCCGCCTTTTAGATTGTGGGTCATTTCTATGTTTCGATACTCATTTCTTGACTTCATATAATACCATAAAATTGTATGGTATTATATTAAATTTGTGTATTTATTTGTTTATTTGTTTATTTGTTTATTTGTTTATTTGTTAGTTAGTTTGATTGATTGCAGGGGTGATTCGATTACACGGAATATAACCGGAAAGCAAAATCGGGACGAGATACCTATGTGTTTACATCCATTTTCAAATTCCTATTTCGACTTTTGAAAAAACTATAAAGAGAGAATTCTACTTTCCATTCGGCGTTTGTTGTTTGAAAAAATAAAGAAATATAGTATAATGGAAAGCGTATCCTATATAAAGGCAGATAATAACAAAATAATAAACGAACGGGCCATACTATGGGTTAGGAAACTAGACCGATGTTTAGCAATATGCACCAAATCTATAGGATGCGACGGAATACACGATACACACCGAATATGTAAATCAAAGAACCCAGATAGTTATAATAAACTTAATAAACACTTTGAATAAATCATCGGTCATTTCTATGTTTCGATACTCATTTATTGAGACCATATAATACCATACAATTTTATGGTATTATATTTATTGGTTTATTAGGTTTGTTTGTTTGTTGGGGGGTGCGATGTTTGGAAATAGATTGGGTTTTATCCAAATGACACGGTGTTAGAAAAATATGTTATCATTAATAATGATTATAAAATCTTGCTTTCCCACGCGGGAAAGCAAGATTTTCATACGCACGGTGGGGACAATAAATAAATAATTATGATGACATTTTATTTTTATAGAGAATAACAGGTATATATTTTTTGTCGGTCGTTTCTATGTTTCGATACTCATTTATCGAGACCATATAATACCATAAAATTGTATGGTATTATATTTATTGGTTTATTCGGTTTGATTGTTTGTTGGGGTTGCGATGCTTGGAAATAGATTGGGTTTTATCCAAATGACACGGTATCTATTTTACTCCTTATTTGTTTAACGTAATCCTTTTTATTAAACAAGAGTTCTTTAATTTTGTCCTTAATCGCACAAGTTGTTTCGTCTTCATCTTTGGAATCCAAAAACTTTTTAATTTTACGACAAGTTATATCATCTAAATTGTCGTGTCTTTCTTCAAACTCATCTGCTAAGTAATTACAGTTATTATTATACATTTCATCCAATAGTTTTTCGCGGTCGGTTATATTCCATTGCCCGTCTAGATGAACTAGTGCGTACTTACTCTTAATATCACCAATATAAACATTCGAATTCTCGGGTTTTTCCTTATTAAAATGTTTCATTTCAATTAACTTTGGAATCGACATAAAACATTCTTTAAAAATAGATATTATTTTTTTCTCGGTGATGTGGGTCATGTCTTCATTCCCATAGTTATTTACAATAAAAGTATTATTACTATTATTAGTATTATTACTGTTTGTTTGTGTAGTTCCTTGTCCTCCTGCTTTAATTATATTTTCCAATTGGGTTATTTTGTCTTCGAGTTGCTGAAAACGTTGTTGCTCTCTCTCTTTTTGTTCGTCTGCTTCATTATCGCGACGAATTTTTACAGGACACGTTTTAGTTTCGTGTCTTATTCTATTATATTTATTTGTAAATGAACTGTTACACCATGCACAATTCAATCCATTATCTTTAATACACGGTTTAATTTTATTTTTGTGTTTATTTAATGTTTTATTGGAAGCAAAAACTTTTAAACACGTTTGACAAGTGTATTTATCCATAATAATCTATATATTGTTTAATTTTTATATTATTTTATATTAAAGATAAAAACGGAGACATCAAAGATAAAAACAGAGACATATATATTTATCACGCGGATTTTATTTTATATTATATGAGGTGTGTTATTGTGTATGATGTGAATATATTTAACATTTGTAAACGACTATAATTTTATCATTTTAAAGATAATTTCGAACTCCTTAATTTGTTGAATCAACGTTATAAACAGGGATATTATTACCATATATGATGCGTTAATAATACTTATAAAAATATTATCTTTAAAAGATAATTTTGGACCTTCCGCGCGCGCAACTTCATTTTTCAAAAAGACCAATAGAATGAAAATAAATAAAAAATGAAATTTCCAAAAAACTATTGAGTATCTTTTTTAAATCCAACAATTTAAATCCAACAATTTATATTACATCTTTTACGCTATGCCTGCCTGTTTTTTTTCATCCAATACCAGTATAATAATTGGCGTTTGAAATAATAAAATGTGTAAAGATAAAAATGGAGACGTCAAAGATAAAAATGGAGACAATACAAAATATGGTCTAATTATTATTTTATATTTTGTGTGGATATTATGATAAATGATAATAATATATTTATGAAAAATAATTATGGATTTATTAACATTCTAAAGATAATTTTGGACTCCATAATTGTCTTAATTTTGTAATTATAAAATAAATACACCTGATATTTGATACCGTTATATGAGTGTCTCTGTTTTCATCTTTAAAAGATAATTTTGGACCTTCCGCGCGCGCAACTTCATTTTTCTAAAAACCCCAAAGAATGAAAATAAATAAAAATAGAAATTTCCAAAAAACTATTGAGTATCTTTTATAGAATCCCCGGAAACCCTTGTCCGAAAATGTTAATAAATTCATAAATTTTTTAGAAAATGTTAAGAAATTCATCATCGTAATAATATTATTTTATATTTTCGCTCGGGTGTTATGTGTATTGCTAAGAATAAATTCGGGATTTTCATTTATGAATTTCTTAACATTTTGGGGATAATTTCGGAACTCCTTAAATAGTTATTTTGGGGTTGTATGCCTGTATATTATTACCATATATGGTTTGTCTACTACTGCTTATGAATTTCTTCACATAAAATGTTAATATTTTCATTCTCCGCGCGCAAGATGATTTTTCTAAAAACCCCAAAGAATGAAAATAAATAAAAATAGAAATTTTCAAAAAACTATTGAGTATCTTTTATAGAATCCCCGGAAACCCTTGTTCGAAAATGTTAAGAAATTCATAAATTTTTTAGAAAATGTTAATAAATTCATTGCCGTCATAATATTATTTTATATTTTTGCGTGGGTGTTATTCGTATTGCTAAGAATAAATCCCCTGGTTTCATTTATGAATTTCTTAACATTTTAATGAGGAATTTGGAACTCCTTAAATGACATAATCCGGAAATTATAAAATTAATATACGGCATATATGGTTTATCTGCGACTGCTTATGAATTTCTTCACATAAAATGTTAATATTTTCATCGTCCGCGCGCAAGATGATTTTTCTAAAAACCCCTAAGAATGAAAATAAATAAAAATAGAAATTTTCAAAAAACTATTGAGTATCTTTAAATTCCGAAATTCGAATCTAACCAAATTACATTAAACCAACTGCACGCAAGATGCTTTATTTAGAACCTACACTACAATTATGCGTTATAATAATAATAATTATATAATAATTATTATTATATAATGAACAATCTTGAATTACTACAAGTTTACAATTTTGACAAAAAAATTAGATGTGGTAGAAATTATGATGGTGGGTATGTATTAGCAGAGTTGGATGGTAAATATGATTTATATATTTCAGCAGGGATAGCGGACGACGAAAGTTTTTCACGAGATTTTATTAATAAATACAATATGAATGAATATAATAGTTTTGGTTTTGACGGGACTATACAGAATTATCCATATCATTATACAAAAAAAATTTCATTTATACAAAAAAATATTAATTTTTTTAACGATGATAATAATACTAATTTATCATTTTTGATTAACAAACATGACAATATTTTTTTAAAAATAGATATCGAAGGGGGTGAATATCCATGGTTATTACAAATAGACGAAACCCAATTAAATAAATTTAAACAAATTGTAATAGAATTTCATGGAATTACAAATAATGGGTGGGGTTGTAATTATAATGATAAGGTGACATGTTTAGAAAAATTATCAAAAACACATTATATCGTTCACGCACATGGTAATAATAATGGACCAGTATTGAATAATATTCCTGATGTGATTGAATTAACTTATGTAAACAAAAATTATTTTAATTCGGTTCCAGAATTGAATACGCAACCATTACCTATCAATAATTTAGATTTTTCAAATTCGTCTAATAAACCTGATATTAATTTAAATTTTTATCCATTTTTTAAAAAATAAGAGTTGTTCAAAATTCCGAAATTCCAGTTCCAAAACGCGAATTAACTTACCGAGAGCGCGCGCAAGATGATTTTTATAAAAACCCCAAATAATTAAATAAAAATAGATTTTTAAAACTATCTTTATTTACTTTCCGGAAAACATGCCGTAAACCAAAAAAAATGAAATTAAAGTATTTGAAATAGATATAATAACAAATATAAAAATAATAAAATGCACACTTACCAAATGTATGAAGATTTACTTGATTGGATAGATATCACCAAAATAGATTGGGACATTTTATCAAATAACAAAAATGCTGTTTGCTTTCTTGAAAAGAATGAAGATAAGATAGATTGGTTTAACTTTTCCGGACTTTCTGGTTCGGAAAGATTTCTCGAAAAGAACCCGGATAAAATAAATTGGGACAACCTTTCATTAAACGATGGACCGAATACGATAAAATTATTAAAAAAGAACCCGGATAAAATCAACTGGCAGTATTTATCGGCACTTCCTCAAGGTTATGAATTATTTAAAAATAATATGGATAAAGTGGATTGGTGTTTCCTTTCTTTAAATGAGAGTTTATCCGCCATAAAAATATTAGAAGAGAACCCCGAACAAATCGATTGGGTTTATTTCGCAAAAAATCCGTATGGCGTTCGTTTATTAGAACAGAATAAGAACCGTATAGATTGGGTTTATTTATCGATGAATGAAGGTGCCGGCGTTGAAAAACTAATGGAGGAAAACGAATCCCAACTTAGTTATAGTTGTTTATCGATGAATCGAAACAAAAACGTGTTAAAAATACTGGAAAGACACATCGACCAGGTCAATTGGGTTTTATTATCTTCAAATCCTGAAGCAATATATATATTAGAAAAACACCAGGATAAAATCGAATGGGATTGTTTATCTGGTAACCCAAAAGCAATCCATTTATTGGAAAAGAACCCGGATAAAATAGATTGGTCTAAATTATCGGGTAACCCAAACGCGATTCATTTATTAGAAAAGAACCCGGATAAAATAGATTGGAATATGTTATCTACAAATCCAAACATATTTAAAATAAATTACTCGTTTTTAAAAGAGTCTGCGTTGGAACTTAACGCGGAAATAATAACCGAAAGGTTTCATCCAGATAATATTTTAAAATTATCGGAATGGGGATTTGATGTTTCAGAAGTATGGAGTGTATAGAGACCTTCGAAAAAAATAAAAAATAAGGGGAAACCCCTATTTTTTATTAAACGGTGTAATAAAAAACCGGTCAAATAAATTTTAATATTTTAAATTATTATATGAAAAAATCAATGGTCGTTGTTTTACTTTGTTTATTTATTGTTTCCGTATTTGTCTTTAGACATCGTGTATTGCGAGAAAACCACGGAGGTGGCGGAGGTCACGGAGGTGGTCACGGAGGTGGTGGTCATGGCGGAGGTGGTCACGGTGGTCACGGAGGAGGTCATGGATGGGGTCACGGAGGATGGACCGGAGGATGGGGTGGGGGGTCGTATGCGGTAAACCCATTATATGTATACGACGACGATGATGATGTTTATTATTCTTACCCATATTATTTTTTTTAAAATAAAGGAGGAAAATAAAAAATTGAAATGCTTTTTACACTTGTATGAAATATAACAAATAAAACACACAAAAGTAAAGTAAAATGTCAACATTCAACGCTTCAATCTTATTAAACGAATCATTAAACACTTTAATTACAAATCTAGCAATGGATTTAGCAGTTAGGTCTGTAATGGAATGTAGTAAAAAGTATAATTTCGATGGTCAGGAAGCAGTTCGTGAACTAGGTCTTAACTCATCGCAATTACAAATCGAAACAACTCAATCTGATGAAAACTCAGGGTTACCACCTGTAATGTCTGTAAGACGTAAAACGACGCCAAATACTGTTATTTTAAAAAAATCAAAGGTTGCCGCATCAAAACCGGCATTTCCTTTGCCATATGATGGCGGTATTAATTCTGATACTTGTTTCGGTTTAAAAAACAATCACGGTTTATATACACAATGTGAGTTAAAAAAGATAACTAATTCCGATTTTTGTAAAACTTGTGCCGGTCAATCTTCAAAAAATTCCAATGGGAAACCAGATTACGGAACTGTTTGGGAAAGAGGTCAAGTTGGTATAATGGATTATCGTGATCCAAACGGAAAAGGACCTATTCATTACACAAAAATTATGAAAAAAATGGGTCTAACTCAAGAAGCAGTTATTCAGGAAGCAGAACGTTTCGATATAACAATTGACCCTATTCATTTTGTTGACCCAGAACCGACAAAACAAGTTTCCGGTAAAAAAGGAAGACCCCAAAAACCAGAGAAAGTAATTGAAGTTGATGAATGTAATAATTTATTCGCGTCGCTTACATTAAACACTGTGGAACCAGCAGATATTAGAGAAGAAACCAAACAAGAATCCGAACCAGCACCTTTAAAAGTAGAAAAGAAAGCAAAAGCCGCAAAAATTCCAAAAGTATCTAATACAGAACAAGCCAAACTTGAAAAAGCAAGAAAAGCAGAAGAAGCCAAAGCAGAAAAAGCAAGAAAGACCGAAGAAGCCAAAGCAGAAAAAGCAAGAAAAGCAGAAGAAGTCAAAGCAGAAAAAGCGAGATTAAAGGGAGATGACAAAAAAAAGAAGACAACTAAGGTTGACTTACCTGTTGAGATTCCCCCAGAAGAAAAACCCCAACAAACTACGAGTTCATCTGATGTAGAACCAAATAATGTAGTAAAGTTTGATTATGACGGAGAAGTTTATTTTAAAACACCCGACAATTTACTATATGATAATAACAAGCAACCGGTTGCTAAAATTAACGCAAACAACGATGTTATATTCTTTGGGTCTAATGACGCAGATTCGGATGAAGAAAGCGAAGATAGTTACGAGGAAGAGGATTAAATAGTAGTTTAACAAAACAATAAAAAAATATAAAAATAAAATAAAAAATAAAAAATAAAAAATAAAATAAAAAATAAAAAATAAAAAAGGGGAAACCCACCCTTTTTTTTGTTGAGAGTATAAAATGATAAAAACTATTGAAGAAGTAAACGAATTATTCTTAAAATACATAACCGAAAATATGATGTATACGAATTTTGAAGAGTATGAAACCAACCGGTGTATCAAGACAAAAGGTGATTGGATATATCATTATATAAATACAATTAATATGAACGAGTTAATCGAAATGTTTTGGGAAGATACAATAGAGATTAATAATTCGGTTATAACTGATATAAAGTGTAAAATTAACGGAAACGAATGTAATAATTTAAAAAGGTTAGTTGTAAAATATTTCGAATGGTATAGACCCGAATTAATTGATATGTTTGTTGATTATATTGATGGTGTATTAACGCACAGAACCTTTTTAAAATAATTTAAATAAAATTGAAATGCTTTTAATACAAATATAGAATATAAAAAATAAAAATGAAAACAACAATTGAAGAACTAAACGAAATGTGTAAGGAATGCGTAAGTAATTACTTGTTTGATAAACCAAATATGCTTATTGAATATGAATATATTTCAGTTTATTCTGAAAAACGAGAATGGATATATTATGAACTGCTACCTTCAATTGAAATGTATGATTTAATATCCCTTTATTGGGATAATAATACTAATTTTAGCGGTGTTCTTACCGCGAAGATATGTTATATAATAATGAACAGGTGTAATTTTCAAACAGTTTTAAAAAAACAATGTTTGAAATCCTTAATGGTTGAATATGCCGATTATTATTTTGATTCGCGATGTTATGATAAATCACAATCGTATGATTTGATGGAGAAAGGTCTTGACCCGTTGGTTGAATATATTGATAACGCCTTATCTCTCAAAAAACACTTAAAATAAAAACAAAATAAAATAAATAAAAACAAAATAAAAATAAAATAAATAAAAAAAGAATAAAGGGGAAACCCACTTTTTTATCGAGATAAAAAATGCTACTCAGTTCTTTATTTTATCACTCATTTCCGCGGTGTCTATAATACGCCACTTTTAATGATACACTACACGATAATAAGTATTTAAATAATATAACCAACATTTAAAAGTTATATTATTATTTAATTCGGTATTCTGTAAATTACACAGTATAAATCGAAATAATAAATCGAAACAATAAATCGAAATAATAAATCGAAATAATAAATCGAAATAATAAATCGAAACAATAAATCGAAATAATAAATCGAAATAAAAAATCGAAATAATAAATCGAAACAATAAATCGAAACAATAAATCGAAATAAAAAATCGAAATAATAAATCGAAATAATAAATCGAAACAATAAATCGAAACAATAAATCGAAACAATAAATCGAAACAATAAATCGAAATAATAAATCGAAATAATAAATCGAAATAATAAATCGAAATAATAAATCGAAATAATAAATCGAAATAATAAATCGAAATAATAAATCGAAATAATAAATCGAAATAATAAATCGAAATAATAAATCGA
>Ga0214919_10004278_pt1 | contig 20957 bp, 19 predicted proteins | sample LL1503_MetaG_FD_177994 | JGI IMG/M metagenome (GOLD analysis project Ga0214919, IMG submission 177994) | Freshwater microbial communities from Lake Lanier, Atlanta, Georgia, United States - LL-1503 | ecosystem: Environmental > Aquatic > Freshwater > Lake | place: USA: Georgia | collected... | reverse complement strand
TCAAAAAAAAAAAAAAAAAGGTACATAAAAAATTTAAAATATTAAAAAAATTTTTATATACTTGAAAATAAATGAAAATATATAAAAATAAAAAAAACCTATTTAATTTTAAATTTAAAAAATTAACGTCAAGAGTAAATTTATTTATATTAGCCAAAAATAATATAAATACAAAAAAAGTTAACTGAAAAAAAAATTCAGATTTTTTTATAATTGTAAAAAAAGAAAGTATTGTTGGGTTAAATAATTGTGTAGATTTTAAAATAAAAAATTTTAAAAAAAATTCGAACTTTAATTTATCTTTATTAAAAAAAAATAAATTATTATTTTATACTTCAAATTTGGTTTTTAAAAATAAGTTGTTAAGTATTTTGGGGCGCAAAAAGCTCGAAGTTTATAGCTTAATTAACATGGTTTTCAGTTTAAAAGAAGATTTTTTAACTTTAATTCAACATAATTTAGGCTTCAATTATTTTAATAATAACGCTCTAATAAAAGAGACTTTAATGTTAAAGATATTATTAAATTTTTTTGTTTGAAATCTTTTTGGTGTTAAAACTTTTTCTATTTATTATCCAAAGTATTTCATTAAATTAAATACAAGTGTGTCTTTTCAAAGTTTTTTTTTACAAAAAAGTCAGCTAAATTCTAATTTTAGTTTAATTATTTTAATGGAGTCCAGTTTAAAAAAAAGATTTTTATATTTAATTTGCAATGAATTTAAAAAATCAAATGTTACTTTGAATAAACTTGTAATTAAATCTTATTTTAAATCTTTTTTTGAAGGTAGAGTTGAAAATTTTAATAGCTTACCTTTGCATTTTTTAAATTATATATACCAAAATTTTTATAAAAATTATAAAAATGTTATTCGATCTATCTGAAAAAAAAATTATAGTTCTTTAATTAAAATTAATTCAAATTTAAAACAAAAAAATTTCGGTAAAATCAAATATAAATCGATATTTTTTAGATTTTTATCTAAAAATATAATTTTTTTATTATTTAAATTAAAAGAAAAAAATAATTTAATTTTTTCTAACTTAATCGCAAAAAAACGCGTACTGCTGTTAAATAATTTTTTAATTTCAAAAATTAAAAATAAAATTTCTTTGAATAAAAGTAAAAGTTTTACTGTTTCGAGCTCAAAATTTAAATTAAATACGCAGTGAAACTTTGTATTTAAAAAAAAAATATTACCTTTGCTTAATAAAATAAATTCTTTTTCAGGCACTAATTCTTTGTTATACACCTCGAAGATAAAAAAATATAAAAAAACTAAAAAATTAAATTGAAAAGAAAAAAAATTGAAACCTATTAATTCTATTTTAAATTCAAATCAATTAAATTCTGTTGTTTCTCAGATATTAAAAACAAATATTTCTTTATTTTTTATTAATGCTTTGGGCTTAGCACAATTTTCATTTTTTTTAACAAAAAAAAATAAATTAGGGCGCCATTTTTTACGTAATATTGATAATAATATGATATCACGTTATAAATATATTGCAGTGTATATTCAAGATTTGATAAGAATAAGTTTTATTTCTTTATTTTTCAAAAATCCAACTTTTTTAGCAAATTTTATAGGTTTTCAAATAGCTAAATTACCTAAAAATCGTAAAGAAACAAAGTTGCTTAAATTTATTATAAAGTTAGTCAAAATTTTTTCTTTACAACGCAAAGAAATGCTTGGGATAAAAATTGAATTTAAAGGGCGTGTAAATCGTTGAAGACGTACTAAAATTTTAGGTGGAATTGGCGGTTTGTTACCAAGTTTATATGATTATGAGAATCGTATTGAATTTGGAAGTAGTAAATCAATTACTAGAAAAGGTGCTTTAGGGATTCGATTATGATTTTGTTATAAATCCGAATTTAATCCAGTGTTGCGAAATTGTATACTAAAATATTTTTTATATTCAAAATATTTACATTTATACACTGTTAAAAACTTTTTAAAGAAATATAAATCCAAATAAGCCATGATAAACCCTACACCTAGATATTTTAGAAAAGTAAATCGCAAACTATTACGTAATACTTACGAAAACAAAAGTTTTAAGCTTAAATTTGGTTCTATGGGGATTCAAGCAATAGAGTATGGATTTTTAACAGTTCGTCAAATTGAAGCCGTTCGTCGTACGATTACGAGTCGTCTTAAAAGAAAAGGAAAAGTTTGAATTCGTGCTTTTCCTGATTATCCTCGCACAAGTAAACCTAAAGAAGTTCGTATGGGTCGAGGAAAAGGAAATATTTCTCATTGGGTATGTTATATTAAACCTGGTAGAATTCTTTTTGAAGCTGAGTGTAAAGAAGTTGATCGTTTAAAAGAAGCTTTAACTTTCGCTTTAAGAAAATTTCCGTTTTTTACTCAAATAATTATGCGTAATAATAAATTTTAATTTGAGTTTTATCTTAAACTTTCTATTATTTTATAAATTTCGGTTAGTAAATATTGATCTAGTTAATAAATTTTATGAATTTTTTTATAAATTTTAACCTTTTTATTTTTTTAAGCGTTATACTTTTTCCTTTATTAAGTATTGCGATTACATTAGTATTTTTTGAGCACAGCTTAAAATATAATATCGCTTTAGGTTGTTCTTTAATCTCTTTTATTCTCTCTGTATTACTATGATTTGTTACTCCATTTGACGAACCTTGAGTAGCTGGAGTTCCTTTAGATTATTCAGTGTATCTATTGCCATCCTTTTCGGTTTCATTACGTTTAGGTGTAGATGGGATTTCACTTTTTTTTATCGTATTAACAAACTTATTTATTTATTTATGTATTTTAAGTTTAAATTTACAAACAGTTAAATTAGTAGAAATGTTAATTTACCTATTTTTCATTCAATGAAGTGTTATATGCTCTTTTTTATTTTTAGATGTGTTAGGGTTTTTTATCTTTTTTGAAATAACATTAATTCCAATTTATTTATTAGTATTAATTTGAGGGTCCCGCGCGAGTCGTATTAGAGCAAGTTATTTAATTTCATTGTATACTTTATTAGGGTCAATTTTTATCTTATTCAATATTATTTATATTTACTCTAAAACCGGAACAACAGACTATGAATTATTACTTACAGTTCAGTTCACTGAATTAGAACAATATTTCCTTTGAATGACTTTTTTTGTTGCTTTCGCAGCAAAAATTCCAGTATTTCCTTTACATATTTGATTGCCCGAAGCGCATGTTGAAGCACCTACGTTAGGTTCTGTTATTCTAGCCGTAATTTTACTTAAATTAGGGGGGTACGGTTTAATTAGATTTTCACTACCATTATTTCCAGAAGGAACTTTATATTATGCGCCTTTAATTTCGACTTTAGCCATTATTGGTGTTCTTTATACCTGTTTGACCGCTATTCGACAAATTGATTTAAAAAAAATTATTGCTTATTCTTCTGTAGGGCATATGAATATTGTTTTATTAGGAATTATGGCCGGAACAGTGGAAGCATTACAAGGAGCTATTTTTCAAATGTTGAGCCATGGGGTAGTTTCTGGAGCACTTTTTTTTTGTGTAGGTTCTCTTTATGATCGTTATAGTGTTCGTTCTTTAAAATATTATGGTGGGTTAACTTACGTATATCCTTTATTATCGTTAGTATTTTTAATCTTTTTTTTAGCTAATATAAGTTTTCCACTTACTAGCAGTTTTGTAGGAGAATTTTTAATTTTAATGGGGCTATTTAAAACTAATTTTTGAGCGACATTATTTGCTTCAACAAGTATGGTGTTAGGCGCGGTTTATACTTTATGAACTTATAATCGAATTTTTTATGGAAACATACGTTCATTATCTTTAACTTTTTATACGGATTTAAATAAAAAAGAATACGCTATTTTTTCAACGTTAATTTTTATTTTATTTTTAATGGGGGTAATACCAAGTTTATTTTTAAACATTTTTTTTTTAGACTGCGTGAATTTATTAGAACACGCAAAATTAGGGCGTATTAATAATAATTAATTTCTAATAAAAATGAGTTTATTTCCTATTGAAACACGCGAATTACGAAGCTTTCGTATAAAATATCGTATAGAAGAACTACGATTTTTGATTGAAAATAAAAATACCGCATTATCTTTTTGTATTACAACTTCATTACATCCAATACAACGCGAAAATTTAAGAGTAGAGTTAAATAAATTGAATTTGAGTGTTATTTCGATATCAAAAAATATAATTAATTTTTTATTTCAATCAACAAATTGAAAAAATATTTCTAATTTATTGGAAGGAGAATTATTTTTAGTTGTAAATAAAACCAACAATCTTTTGTTAACGAAAGAACATATCGAAGCTTTAACAAATTTAAATAATTTTTCTGTAAGGTTATTTTTATATAATAATCAAATTTATCGTAAAGAATCTTTAAAACTTTTGTTAGCTTCACCTAATAGTCAAAGTAACAATGTTAAATTCGTAATTTATAATTTTTTAATTAAAATTATATTAAAGTTAATGTTAGCGTTAACTTTACGTAAAGCAAATTTAAATTTAAGTATTTAATGTTAAATTTAGTAAAAAATGAACAACATCCATTTCATATTGTAGACGCAAGTCCATGACCTTTAATTACAGCATTTAGTGCTTTTTTTATGTTATTTGGTATGGTATTATATATGCATTTTTTTTCTTTAGGATTTTTATTATTGTCAGTAGGTTTTTTTATGGTTGTTATAAACGCATCTTTTTGATGACGCGATATTGTACGTGAAGCTACTTTTGAAGGTTATCATACTACGCAAGTTCAAGATGGGTTACGTTTCGGAATGATTTTATTTATTGTTTCAGAAATAATGTTATTTTTTGCTTTTTTTTGAGCCTTTTTTCATTCTAGTTTAAGTCCGGTGGCGGAAATAGGATCTATTTGACCTCCAAAAGGAATTCAAATTATTAATCCTTGATTAATTCCGCTTTTAAATACGATTCTTTTATTAACTTCAGGTGCAGCTTTAACATGATCACATGCTGGGTTATTAGGAGGATATAATTTAGAAACGATTACAGGGCTCGTATTTACTATTATTTTAGCTATTTTATTTACAGGTTTTCAAGTTTATGAGTACCGTAACGCAGAATTTAATATTAACGATGGTATTTATGGTTCAACTTTTTATATGTTGACAGGATTACATGGATTTCACGTTATTGTAGGTACATTATTTTTAATGGTGGCATTATATCGTGCAGTTGCACATCATTATACAACAAAAGTTCATGTTGGCTACGAATGTGCTGCTTGATATTGACATTTTGTTGATGTTGTTTGAATTTTTTTATTTTTAGTTGTTTACGGTTGAAGTAGTTCAATTTAAAAGATATATTATTTTATGTACAAATAATATATTTTAGTTTAAATATATCATATAAGAAAAAATAGCTTAATGGCTAGAGCGTCGGTTTGTCTCACCGAAAGTTGCGGGTTCGAGTCCCGTTTTTTTCGTACCTCTATATTATTTCTATGTTAGCTTTTTTTTATCATTTTTTCAAACAAAACTTAGGATCTCCTTCGTGCTTTGCGTTTGATATTCAATGTGCCGAGGCTCGCGGATTTAACGATTCATTTTTACAAGAATTTATACATGTAGCTCATGATTGACAACTAGGTTTTCAAACTCCAGCAACAAATGTAATGGAGGGTATTATTTATTTTCATGATGATTTATTTGTATTCTTAATTTTAATTCTATTCTTTGTATTTTATGTGTTTGGCGTTTGTATTACACTATTCTCAGAAGAAAATATGAAAGGGATTTCATTTAAATTAGTACATGCCTCAACATTAGAAATTATTTGAACTATTATTCCAGCTGTAATTTTAATTATTATAGCAATCCCATCGTTTTCCTTGTTATATTCAATAGATGAAATCATTGAGCCTTTATATACAATTAAAGTAATCGGACATCAATGATACTGATCTTATGAACTTGTTGAAAGTGAAGGGTTTATTCAAATTTTAAATGAACTTTCTTCAAACGATAATATTGAATTTACTTCAATAGCAAGCGAAGCTTTTGATAGCTATATGGTTCCGGCAAGTGAATCAGAAAATCATTCTTTATATTATCAATATTTAACTGTAGATAATCATTTATTTATTCCGACCGAAGTTTCTTCACGTATTTTAGTTTCTTCAGCGGATGTATTACATAGTTGAGCAGTTCCTAGTTTAGGTGTAAAAATCGATGCTTGTCCTGGTAGATTAAATCAAACTTCACTTTTTATTAAACGTCAAGGTCTTTATTATGGACAATGTAGCGAAATTTGTGGTGTAAATCATGGATTTATGCCTATTGGAATCTATTCCTATGATATCGATTTTGCACGCCCTGTCTTAGAAAATTCAAGTAAATTAATGGCTTCATTAGACCCATTATTATCTGGGCTTTGTGCAGTTGAATTAGAGTAAATTTAAATAAAATGTATTTGCTTCTTGTCGCTCTGCCCTTATTAGGTACATTATTTACAGGATTTAGTGGCTATTGAATTGGAAGTTTAGGCGCGGGACGAATAACTTTAGCTTGCGTAGCATCGTCTTTTTTTTTATCTCTACTTGTTTTTTATGAAGTTGCATTACTTCAAACTCCATGTTTAATTACACTTGCTCCCTGATTTGTTACGGAAACGACGACATTATCTTGAGGTTTTTTATTTGATACGTTAACTTGTGTGATGTTGATTGTTGTCACGTCAATTTCAACATTAGTTCATTTATATTCTACAGAATATATGAGAACGGATCCTCATTTAGCTAGATTTATGTCTTATTTGTCATTTTTCACCTTTTTTATGCTTATATTAGTTACAGCAGATAATTTCCTTCAAATGTTTGTAGGGTGAGAAGGGGTAGGGTTATGTTCGTATTTATTAATTAATTTTTGATATGGCCGTATTCAAGCAAATAAAGCAGCATTAAAAGCTATGATCGTTAATAGAATTGGTGACCTAGGCCTTGCATTAGGAATTTTTACAATGTATTTTTATTTTCAAAGTTTTGATTATGCTGTCGTTTTTGCGTTAGTTCCTGAATTTACAGCGGAGATTTTACCTTTTTTTAATTTTTCTTTTTCAATTTACGATTTTATAGGTTTCTTTTTATTTATTGGGGCTGTAGGGAAATCTGCTCAAATAGGGTTACACACGTGATTACCTGATGCTATGGAAGGTCCAACTCCAGTTTCTGCATTAATTCACGCTGCAACTATGGTAACTGCGGGAGTATTTTTATTGTGTCGTTGTTCACCTTTATTACAGTATGCTCCGAATATCTCAAGCTTAATTACAATTATGGGGGGGATGACTGCGTTTTTAGCCGCGACAACGGGGTTACTACAAAACGATTTGAAAAAAGTTATTGCATATTCAACTTGTAGTCAATTAGGTTATATGGTTTTTTCTGCAGGACTTTCAAGTTATTCTGTAAGTATGTTTCATTTATCGAATCATGCTTTTTTTAAAGCACTTCTATTTTTAGGGGCCGGGTCTGTAATACACGCACTTTCTGATGAACAAGATATGCGAAAAATGGGAGGTTTATTAAAAATTTTACCTTTTACGTATATTATAATGTTAATAGGATCTTTAGCGTTGATGGGATTTCCTTTCTTAACAGGATTTTATTCAAAAGACGTAATTTTAGAAATTGCTTATGGTAGTTTTACTTTAGAGGGTAGATTTGTACATACTTTAGGTTCTTTTGCAGCTTTTTTTACGGCATATTACTCGTTACGATTATTAACCTTAACTTTTTTACGACCTGTTAATGGGAATCGAGTGGTTTATGAACACGCACACGAATCTCCTTTTAGTATGACTTTTCCTTTATTTATTTTATCTTTAGCTAGTTTATCCGTAGGGTACGTAACCCGTGATATGATGATCGGTCTGGGAACAGATTTTTGAGGTAATGCTATTTTTATATTACCAACACATTATTATATTTTAGAGTCTGAATGATTGGATACTTCAATTAAAATGATTCCTCTAATTTTTAGTATTACTGGGGCTACATTAGCGTTAATTCAATATTTATTTTTTTATGAAACCTTATTTAATCTAAAAACTAATATTCTTGGCCGTACTTTATACACTTTCTTAAACAGAAAATGACTTTTTGATAAATTTTATAATGAGTTTGTATCTCAAGTATTTTTAAATATGGCGTATAAACAAACTTATCAAAATATTGATCGAGGATTGCTAGAGTTCTTAGGTCCTCAAGGAGTGTCTTATTGCACATATTATTTAAGTCTTAATAATCGTAATGTAGAATACATTATGTTCTCTGAATTTTTATTAATTATTTTTACATGATTTTTAATTTTTTTAATAAGAATTATTGTAGCTATTCTGTTTATAGTTTTTATAGATTTAAGGGTGATTGCTTTCCTTGTTTCTTTATTATTAATACAATATTCTGTAACAAAAAAATAAATTTTTTAAGAGTGTTTAATTTAATCTTTAACGCTTTTACTGGCACCCTCGCTTTTTTCACCGAGTTCACAAATAAAAATTAAATGTCTGTATATGTTAAAGCAGTACAGCATCCATTATTGGCAACATTACTTAATCATATAGATACTTACCCCACCCCCTTAAACTTGAGCTATTTATGAGGGTTTGGGTCATTAGCTGGGTTAACCTTAGTATCACAAATTGTTACAGGAATTCTGTTGGCAATGCATTATGCACCTGAAGTTCATCTTGCTTTTACAAGTGTTGAACATATTATGCGTGATGTTAGAGGTGGAACTGTTTTACGTTATATGCATGCAAATGGAGCTTCAATGTTTTTTATTATTGTATACACCCATATGCTTAGAGGTTTATATTATGGTTCTTATTTCCAACCCAGAGCTAATCTATGATATTCTGGAGTAATTATCTTTTTTCTTATGATGGCTACAGGGTTTATGGGGTACGTTCTCCCTTGAGGTCAAATGAGTTTTTGAGGTGCTACTGTAATTACCAATTTATTTTCTGCTATTCCTGGAATAGGGAATTCTATTGTGCAGTTATTATGAGGTGGGTTTTCTGTAGATAATCCAACATTAAATAGATTTTTTAGTCTACATTATTTAACACCATTTTTAATTGTAGGTGTTGTTGGATTACATTTAATTTTATTACATCAACCAGGCTCAAATAATCCTTTAGGAATCAATGCTATTTTAGATAGAATACCTTTTTATCCATATTTTTATGTTAAAGATTTATTTGGGTTTTTTGTTTTCGTTGTATTTTTTTCATTTTTTATTATTTACGCTCCAAATTATTTGGGGCATCCGGATAATTATATTGAAGCTAATCCTCTTGTAACTCCTGCACACATTGTACCGGAATGATATTTTTTACCTTTTTATGCTATTTTACGTACAATTCCCGATAAACTTGGGGGTGTAATTTTAATGGGTGTTTCGATTATTATTATTGCTTCATTACCTTTAATAGATACATCGTTATTTAGAAGTACTTTCTTTAAACCTTTTTCGATAGTTTTATTTTGATATTTTCTTGCAGATTCTGTAAGTTTAGGTTGAATTGGACAAGAAATCGTAGAAAGCCCTTTTATAGAAATGGCAAATTTCGTTACATTATCTTATTTCTTATATTTTTTTCCTTTATTACCCTTATTAGGTTATTTTGAAAATAGCGTAGATTTTACACAGTATTTTTCAGAATCCGAAAAAAATATAAAAGCTTAATTTTTTAAAGACATCTTTATGCTGATAACAGATTTTTTTAATTCAATATTTAGTTTAATGCCCAGTTTATTGTTGGAGGAAGTACTATATTTTATTTTAAGTCTTCAATTATTTAATTTTGTTATTATAATATTAGCTGTTTTATTAATTACAACATATTTACCTAGAAAAATAGAATCTTTGAATTTTTTACACCGTATAAGTTTTGGATATTTTATTTTTAATTTTATATTAACAACAGTAGATATTTTAGCTAGAATTAATTCTAATAATCATCTAAATCAAAATGGAAAGGACTCTACCATTGATCTTTTATTTACATATATTCAAGGAGATTATTTATTTTTTCATCTTGTTTTTATTTTTGTAAGTTTAATGTTAATTATATTTTTTTACGGGACTATTGATAAATTTGTATTACAAAACGGCGACGAATTAGAATTCCCGCTAATAATTATTTTTATTGCAGTGAGTGTATTAGTTTTATTTTATGTACACACTTTAATCGAATTTTTATTAGCACTGGAAACTATTAGTTTAGCTTCTTATATTTGTGTAGGGTATGAACGACAAAATCGACATAGTTCCTATGCAAGTGTTCAATATTTTATTTTAGGTGCAATTCCAAGTGGATTTTTAATTTTAGGTATAGGTCTTTTATATAATAAATTAGGTGTATTAAATTTTGAAGATCTAGATTTAAGTTTATCTAATAATAAAATAATGAATTCAAAAGATTATTTTAATTTAAGTATTAATGAATTTTTATATACTCAAGAAATTTACTCAAACCCCTTGCAAAATTTATTATTAGAAAATGATTTATCTTGAACAAGTTATTTTAATTCAAATACTGTAGATATTGCTTCTATTTTATCAAATACTAGAATGCCCGTAGTTTTAATAGCAATTTTATTTATACTTTTTAATTTTTTTTTTAAATTAACTGCAGCTCCATTCCATTTTTGAGCTCCAAGTATTTATAAATATGCACCTACTGTAACAGTAAGTTATATAGCAATTATTTCAAAAGCAATGGTAATCTTTTTACTCTTTAAATTTATACTGACAATTTACGCTCCTTTTATTTTAATATTAACTCCAGTTTTTCTAGGTGTGGCTTTATTGACAATTTTTATTGGTATTTTAGGCGCATTAACTGAACGCTTTATAAAGCCTTTTTTTGTTTATAGTTCTATGGGGCATGTAGGTTTTATGCTAGCAGGATTAAGTTTATTTTCATTAAATGGTTTTATAGCTACATTTCATTATTTATTTGTATATATAATTAGCTCTTTTTTAATGTGATTTATTTTAATGTATGTTGGTCAAGAAACACGCTATTTAAATTCGTTTAAAATTTTAAAAAATAAAAATCCAATTTTAGTTTTAATTTTTGTATTCCTTATTTTTTCTATGAGTGGAATCCCACCTTTAGGAGGATTTTTTATTAAATTAGACGTTTTAGTTGCGCTTTTAGATTCTTCAAGATATTTTGTAACTGCTGCTTTATTTTTTTTTACTGTTGTAACTTTTTTTTATTATTTAAAAATTATTAAAATTTTATTTTTTGAAAATTTTGATAATAAATTTATTAAAATTTATGAAATAAATCCCCCACGCTTACAATTATTTGTTTTTTTATTTATTTTTCTGTTATGTTATATGTGTTTAATTACTAATTCGGCTTATCACATAGGACAAAATTTTTTAATTGAGAATTTATAAAGAGACTTAGAAAGTTTCATGGGCTTGTAACTCAGTTGGCTAGAGTGCACGCTTGATACGCGTAAAGTCAGAAGTTCGATTCTTCTTAAGCCCAATAGCGATACTTTTTGCTTTGATTGTATAACATAGTGGTAATGTAAAAGATTGCAAATCTTTTAATAGCAGTTCGATTCTGCTTTCAATCTAATTTAAAAGGGGATATAGCTCAGTTGGTAGAGCATATGCTTTGCAAGCATGTAGTCATCGGTTCAAGTCCGTTTATCTCCAAAAATTAATGCAGTATTTATTGTTTAAAGACAAACGTAGAAGAATTTTAACCGCATCTTATGAATTTAAACGACAGTGATTAAAAAGCTTATATCAAAATCAAAAATTATCTTTAAAATTCAAGGAATTCGTATTTTTTGTAATTTCACAGCAATTACCAAAAGATACGTCTCCTACTAGATTTAGAAATCGTTGTATATTAACAAACAGACCTCGCGCAATATATCGAAAATTCGGCATTTCACGATTAATGTTCCGAAAATATATTTGACAAGGTAAATTAATAGGCTTTCGTAAAGCAAGTTGATAGATTAAAAATGCAAAATTTTTTAGGAGATATGTTAACACGTATTCGAAATGGTCAGCGTGCGCGGTTGGGCGCAATATATTTACATCCTTTTACACCAAAACTTTGTGTTCAAGTTTTAGTACTTTTAAGAACCGAGGGTTATATTTCAGGATTTCAATATATTTGTTTAAATAATAAAATATTTATTAAAGTCTTATTAAAGTATAATAACGTAGGTGAAGAAGTTATTAAATCTATATTTCAAATATCAAAACCAGGGCGTCGTATATATTTAGGGTTAAATTCATTATGAAAACCTAAAAATAGCTTCGGTATTTTCATCATTTCAACTTCAAAAGGCTTGATGGTTGATCGCGAAGCTAGATTAAATAATTTAGGGGGTGAAATTTTATGCGGATTATATTAATTTTAAAATGCTTTCTTTATTAATCCCATCAAATGTTACTGTAGAGTGAGGAGATAATTTTTTAAAAGTAAATGGGCCTTTGGGTACTATTATAAAACATAAAAATAAAATATTGTTGGCATTAAAAGAGAATAGATTATATATTTTAGACTTAGATTCAAATGAAAAAAAATATTTTTATTTGACTTTATTACGTATCTTAATAGTTGGAGTTTCTAAAGGTTATAGACAAAAATTAAAATTAGTTGGTGTCGGTTATAAAGCCTTTATTAAAGATAAAAATTTAATATTAAAGTTAGGGTATAGTCATGAAGTTAGTTATAATATCCCTGCAGATGTAAGTATTCAATGTTCTAAGAATAAAGGGCTGCTTATTGTTGTTACAGGAAAAGAATTGTTCCGCGTGTCTCAAGTTATAGCGGAAATACGTTCTTATAGAAAACCTGATGTTTATAAAGGAAAAGGAATTCATTATTATAAAGAAAAAATTATCTTAAAAAAAGGAAAACGCGAAAATAAATAAAAATATATTATGTTACAAAAAAATGTTTATAAACCTCGTTACAAATTAGCCTTTCAAGCAAAAAGTAAAATTTGACCTTATAAAAATTCAAGGTTACGTAGATTTTTTAATATTCGTGGAAGAAAAATTTTACGCCGTGGATTTTTTAAGCGCATTGTAATGGTTTTTAATAATATGAAATGAACTATTGCAAGGCGTTATATTAGACCAGAGATGCGTCGTCGAAAAGCTCGTAAACGACGTTATCGTGATGCATTTTATAACAAACAAAAATTAAGATTATTTTACGGTAAAATAAAAGAAACAAGATTTCGAACTTTTTATCAAAAATATTTAATTAATTCTGTAAATAGAAATCGTTCTTTTTTTGCTGCGCTTGAACGCAGACTTGATATATTCTTTTTTAGATCGCGCTTACTACCAACAATTTTTGCATGTAATCAATATATTCATCATTACGGTCTTTCGGTCAATAAAAAATTAGAGTATTCTTCCCATATTTTATTAAATCCAGGGGATACAATTTCTATTTCCAAAACACATTGAGCAGGCTTATTTTGAAGTTTACATTATCGAATATTTAATCGTGTTTATGGTAAAGAAGTTAGCATTAAACGTAAATATCATTTATTAAAAAAAAAAACACGCTGATTAAGAAAAAAAATAATCAACTTGACATGATTATTTTTTTTACGTCATAAATTTTATCAAATTTATGAGTTGTTATTAAAAAGTCAAAAATATTTTTTATTTTATTTTGATTCTTTATTTTATAAAGTTTATAATTTTTACAAAAGACCTTTAACCACTTTAAACAATATTGAAAGAAAAATTCGATTGAATTTTGAAAATTTAATAAAAAGATTAGAAGAGTTGTTTATTAAGTATCAAGTAATTTTCAATAATTACTTAAAATATATTTCATCTATAAATAAATTATATAAAAATATTCAGTTGGCATTTTATTCTAAATTTTTTAAGAAAAAAAAATTTTTATGACGTTCAAAAACTCAAAAACGGAAACATCGTGTATTCATTTTTTTATTACGGTTAAAATATAAATATATTCCGGCGAATTTTTTAAAGTTTAAGTGACAAGTAAAAAACAATTTTTTGAACAAAAATATCAGACTTTCAGATTTATTACAAAAGTTAAAACTTGAAGGTTTTAAGGATAAAAAATCGCATTTACCTCTGGAAATAAAGAAGAAAATAAAAAATTTTGCATTTAATTTGAGTGCAAATAAAATTTATTTGTATAACAAAATACCGATGTTAACTTTAAATTTATATAAAGAAATTTATATGTTATTCGTTTATTTAAAATTAGAAGAATTGCAATACTACAATATTCTTTTGTCTTCTTTTAAAGGACAAAGTAGTAGTGATTTAAGTTGAATTTCCTTTTTAGAATCTTATATTGATAAAGAAATTGATTTAGTCATTGTAAAATCTATTATGTTACGTAAAAAATTTAATAAATATTTTGCTTTGTATTTACGAAAAATTTTTATTAAACAAAAATTACGTACACATATACGTTATAATCGAAAACTTAAAAAATTTCTTCCAAAACCAAACACGTTAATTTATTTTCTATTGAATAAAAAATATAAAAAAAAACGTCGGTTAAAAATATTTAGATTAAAATTTGTGCATTGAAGTATTCCAAAATATGTTCAATTTGATTTTAGAACATTACGCGCAATTTTTTTATATTCTCCAACGCCAAATGAAATTCATTATTCATTTAAATGTTCTTTAACAAAAATTACGGCTTTTTATAAATCATTAGCTTTATAATATTTTTTAGGATAAAACGGTTTTGAATTTTTAATTCTAATAAATGGAAGAAACATTTTAAGAATTAATTTTTATATTTATCAATGTTAGCAGCAGCAAAATTAATTGGAGCAGGTATTGCAACTATTGGACTCGCAGGAGCAGGAGCAGGTATTGGAAACGTATTTGGATCATTACTTATTTCTGTATCTCGTAATCCAAATGAAAAAGATGAATTATTCCGTTTAGCAATTTTAGGATTCGCTTTAACAGAAGCAATTGCACTTTTTTCACTTATGATGTCATTTTTAATTTTATTTACTTTTTAAAATTAAAAATATTTTTAATTTTTTGTATAATTGATTTTTAATTGATAGCAAGATTTTTTTTAGGGGCTATAAAAAGTTACCCGACTAGATCTCTTCCCGAACTCTCGCGATAAAAAATTTAATGTGTAAGTAAAAAAAAATCGATTGGAATACTCATGATATAAACAAATTTAAATGTTTTTGAGGAAGACTATAACATCTATATATTTTCAATTTTTACAATAAAAAAGAAGTGGCTGAGCGGTCAAAAGCGACAGATTGTAAATCTGTTGAACTCTGTTCTACGTTGGTTCAAATCCAACTTTCTTTAATTTTGAGGGTAATTAATTCAATGGTAGAATATTTCGTTTACACCGAAAGAGTTAGTGGTTCAAATCCATTATTACTCAAGTTAAATGTTATATTTCAGTTATTTCATCTTAATCTTAAGTTTTTTGTTATTTCTTATAGCATGCATTTTTTTATTAAAAAAAAATATATTATATTTTTTATATCTTTTTTTTTACAGCATTTCTGCGTTCATTTTAATGTTAACTTACATAGAAAATTTTATATTTTGTTGAAGTTTTTTGTTAGAAGAAAATTTCATAATTAAAAACCCTAATGATTGAGTTTGAATCGTATTTATAATTTCCTTTTATATGGCTTTTATTTTATTTTTGCCGTATTTATTCTTTTGTATTTATATTAACATTTCAAATTTATTTTTCTGTTTTGAACAAAAAAAAATACGGAGTTTAATTTTTTTAGGTTATTATTTTTGTTTATTGTCTTTAATATTATTATTTGATTTCAGTAAATCGGGTATGTTTTCCTTAAATACAAAAAATGATATTTTTTTTGAATTTCAACCAGAATTAGAAAATTTTATTATCTTTGTCTTTGGAACATTCTTCGATTTTTTTATAACGTTAATTTTAATTTTATTCCTTTTATTTAACTATATTGCTTGTAAAAATTATAAAATTATTTTGGTAACTTTAACTTTCATTTCATTTTGAATTTATTATTGATTTAGTGGTGCAGGATTAATGCAAGATTTTTTTTTAATTTTGTGCGCAATATTAATCATAGAGTGTAATCGTTGAGCATTCTATTTTTTATTTTATTTACATAAAATAAAAAATTATTGTTAAAAATAAAAATTTTAGTTTTATTTAGTTTAAATACTCTTTAATTTTAATGTATATCAAGATATATAAAAAAATAGAATATTTTTAAATTCTATTTGTAAATAAAGTGGGTTTGACTCTAGCTCAGAATGAATGCTTGTGACATGCTTTACACATGCAAGTTGAACGCGATGAAAGAAAAAATTAATTTTTTATTTCAAAGAGTAGCGTACGGGTGCGTAATACATAAATAGAATGTCTTTAACATAAGGTCAAAGATTTAGGTTATCCTATAGAAATTCTATTTTGATTTAAATTTATCGAAAAATCTTAAATCCTTAATAACATTTGAAAAAAAAAATAAAAGAATTTATTTATTTAATTAAATAATTCGGTTAAAGGTTTTGTTATGAAGGCTTAGGTTGTTGGTAAGATTAAAAGCTTACCAAGCCGAAGATCCTTAGTCGGTCTGAGAGGACGATCGACCACATTGGGACTGAGACAAGGCCCAAACTTATTAAAGGCTGCAGTGGGGAATCTTAGATAATGGGAGAAATCCTGATCTAGCAATGTCGCTAGGGTGATAAACGGCTATAAAAAGAACCAGGTCGTAAAACTCTGTTGCCAAGAAAGATAAAGACGGTACTTGGAAAAGTAGCCCCGGCTAATCTCGTGCCAGCAGCCGCGGTAATACGGGGGGGGCAAGTGTTATTCGGTCAAACTGGGCGTAAAGCGTTTTTAGGTGGTTTCTTGTGAGTTTTTTACGAAAGTTCAAAGAGTAATCTTGAAATGTTAAAAAATACCAAGTTTCTAGAGTTTTGAAGGGGTAAGTATTATTTTTTTAGTAAGGTTAAAATTTATAGACAAAAAAAAGAGTGCCTAGGGTGCAAACAACTTACTAGTTAAAACTGACGCCAAAAGACTAAAGCATGGGGAGCAAACGGGATTAGAGACCCCGGTAGTCCATGCCTTGACTGATGAAAGTGAAACGTTGGAAAATTTTTCAGTGTTAAAGTTAACGCATTGAACTTTCCGCCTGAGGAGTACGATCGCAAGGTTGAAACTCAAAGAGATTGACGGGGGCTTTTTACAAACGGTGGAACATGTGGTTTAATTTGATAATCCGCGAAAAACCTTACCAGTTTCAACTTGGTGTTGCATGGCTGTCGTCAGACCGTGTCGTAAGATGTGTCTTGAATAAATTCGAACGGTCAAAGTCCTGACTTGCAATTGCTAATTTTGATTAAATATAAAATGTACTTTGCTTGTATATATGATTTTAATTTGCAAAATTAATTTTATTATTTTGAATTTTATTATCTATAGAATAGGGGGGAGGTCAAGTCGTCATGGCCTATATAAACTGGGCTACACACGTGTTACAAAGATTATTACAAAGAGGAGCAAAAATTTAAATTGGAGCAGATCTCTGAAAAATAGTCACAGTTCGGATTGTAGGCTGCAACTCGCCTACATGAAGTTGGAATCGTTAGTAATCGTAGATCAGCACGCTACGGTGAATATATTGGGGCTTTGTACACACCGCCCGTCACGTCAGGGGAGTAGAATCGGCTTGAAGTATTTTTTAGTTGGATTAAAAATAAAAAATTTTAATAATCTTATTAACTACTTGTGATATTCAATTTATATTAATAATTATTCTTTTAACTTTTTTTAATTAAAAAATATGATTGACGGATTTATAACCGTGATGAAGTCGTAACAAGGTAATCGTAGAGGAATCTGTGGTTGAATCGAGAATGATTTTTTTAAGAGTTCATTTAATTAATTAATTTTACGGGGCATTGCATAGTGGATTAGTGCGTCTGTTTTGGGTACAGAAGGTCGTGCGTTCGAATCGTACTGCTCCGATAACGTCTAGATAGCTCAGCTGGTAGAGCACAAGATTGAAAATCTTGGTGTGAGTGGTTCAAGTCCACTTCGAGACAATAAAGTTTATTTTGGGTGTATAGCTCAGTTGGTAGAGCATCGGACTTTTAATCCGCCTGTCTTAGGTTCAACTCCTAATGCGCCCAACGTCTTTTTCGTCTAGTGGTTAGGACAGTACCTTTTCACGGTACAAACACGGGTTCAATTCCCGTAAAAGATATTCAGAAAAGCATGGTAGAGTAATAGTAACTCATTGGGTTCATGCCCCAAAGTTATAGGTGCAAATCCTATCTATGCTAATTTAATTAATGCTACATTTTTTTTCATTAGATTTACTTGTTTTTATTTCAATGGGTATTTGTATTTTTTTAGGGCTGTTAATTTCAGGTATAGTTTTAGGTTTATCATATTTACTTGCAATTCAAGCACCAGATTCAGAAAAAACGTCTTCCTATGAGTGTGGATTTGAACCATTTGATGATGCGCGAAATAGATTTGATGTTCGTTTTTATATTATTGCAATCTTCTTTTTAATTTTTGACGTTGAAGTAGCATTTTTATTTCCCTGAACAGTTACATTAGGGTTAACAGGTTATTTAGGTTATGTTATTGTAGCTTCATTTTTACTCTTATTAGTTATAGGGTTTGCTTATGAGTGAGCTCGAGGGGCTTTAGAACCATGTTAGTTTTGTTTGGTAACGTTCTAAAAAATAATCAAAATTTAAATGTAGGGTTGACTCAACTACATGGTATTGGAAAAATAACTGCTTCAAATATTATGAATACCCTGGGGTTTTCACCTAATTTAAAAATTAAAGAGTTGACAAAACATCAAGAATTTTTAATTACTCAGAAAGTAAAAGAAAATTACCGTGTCGAAGATAATTTAAAAGATTATATAAAAGGAAATATTTTAATGAAAATCAATAACGGAAGTATTATCGGGTTTAGACATCGACAGGGGTTGCCAGTACGTGGACAAAGAACACATACAAATGCGCAGACAGCGCATAAATTACAATTTAGAAATTAAAAATTTTTATACGCGTTTATAGCATAATGGATAATGCAGTAGAATACGGCTCTAAAGATTGGAAGTTCAAGTCTTTCTAAACGTATATGATAAAAATATTATTTTTGGATGGGTGTCTGAGTGGTTTAAAGTCTCAGTCTTGAAAACTGATGTGTGTAAGCACCGGGGGTTCGAATCCCTCCCTATCTAATGCCATTTTTAACTAGTAAACAAGTAATAATATTCCACGTTTACCCTTTTATTTCTGTCAATGGAAAACTTACTACTAATTATTATATTAGAAGACAAGTTAAATTTGAAGAAGATGCTTCAATAATAAAAGCAGCCGTTAAACGTGCGGTCGATGATTCTATTTGTCAACATTCAAAATACGTCGCGCAGGAGACTTTATCTAGAATGAGTTTTTCACCACACCCTTCTGTACGATGACAAGATTTAAATATTTCCGCTTCAAAAATATCTCCTCTTATTGACAATGCATTGACGGCGAAATCTAATCAAATATCAGAAGCCATCGCAAAAGATGTTTATTCACAATTATGAGCCGCTGAATTTATAACTTGATTTTCTAGTTTATAGTTTAATTAGCGAAATACGATGCTAAGTTAATTAAGAATATAACTTATAAGAAAATAAAAATTCGTATGTAATTTTTTATCGAGAAAAATATTTTCGAAAAAGTACGAGGTTTTTAAATTTTTAAAAAATGAAGTGCATTTAAGTATATTTAAGCTTTATAAGCAGAGTAAATTTATTTTTCTTTAAAATACCATAATAATATACGTAAAAATTTTTAAACACAAAAAATAATATTTTTCTTTTTCAATGCCACAATTAGACATTAATTTATTTGACGACTTTATCTTTTTTGCTTTTGTTTCGCTTCTTTTTGGATTTGGAGATGACGAAGTTGAAGAATCTGTTATAGAACTTAATGGAGAAGTTGCTTTAGCACAATATTATATAGGGCAACGTAAATTATATATGTATGAATCTAATTTGATTACGAATTTAATTACGGCTTCTATTTTAACTAAAAAATAACGCAATATTTTAGATTTTTTAGATTAAGTTTAAATTCTATTTTATTTCAAATTATTTATTTTTAAAATTCTCCTTGTATTTTTATCTTGTTTTTAGTTACACCAATCAATTTTTTATTAGACTTAAGTTTTTGCTTATAAAATTTTCATTATATTTTTATTAAAATATAAGTTTGTATTTTAATTTAGTAGTCTTATATATTTTTTGTAAATATAAAATTAGTATTTTTGTGTATATTTAAGTTATAGTATTTCAATAAAATATTAAAATTAATTTTATTATTTTTCAGTAAGATTTTTTGGTGGTTTTTTGCGATTGAATTTTTTTCAATTGTTTTTCGCAAATATGCCTTAATGGTAAAGGAGCTGCCTTCCAAGCAGTTGATATGGGTTCAAGTCCCATTATTTGCAATGTCACAAGATCAAATAATACATTATACTTCTTTACAACAATTTTTAATAAATAAAGGAAAAAAAAATAACGTAGAAAAAGTTTTTCAGACTTTATTAATAGAACGCGCTAAAAAATCTAAACGAGTTACATTTTTATTTGACATGTTATTAAAATGTAAACACAATTTAATGGAATATATATTTTTTTATTCTAAAGGTAAATATAAAAGACAAAATTATAAAGTGAACTTATTAAAAAAAGAATTGGTAGTTCGTCGCGCTTTATTATTTTTAGGAAAATATGTTAGAAAAATCAAAGGAATTAAGTTATATTTAAATTTAGAAAAAGAAATTGAGACTTTAGGACGCTCTCGTAGTCGACATATTTTATGCCAGGAACGAAATAAATTGTTAA
>Ga0214919_10004277_pt1 | contig 20961 bp, 20 predicted proteins | sample LL1503_MetaG_FD_177994 | JGI IMG/M metagenome (GOLD analysis project Ga0214919, IMG submission 177994) | Freshwater microbial communities from Lake Lanier, Atlanta, Georgia, United States - LL-1503 | ecosystem: Environmental > Aquatic > Freshwater > Lake | place: USA: Georgia | collected... | reverse complement strand
TATGTGGGTGATCCGAGAAATCCTCGGTTCACGGTCTTCCTCTTGCTCCAGCGATACCGATTATGCAAAACATGAAACGGGTACTGATTAAGCGTCCGACTGAGCCCAACTGTACCGCCTACCGCTCCGTATGCCTAAAGGGGGAGTAGACAGTTTCAGGCTCATTGGTGTCTAATTGAGGTGTTCGCTCCGCAAGTTTGAGCCGAAAATGCTGCTGGGGAAGGTCGCATTTGGGCAACCTTGCAAGGAGAACCATGGAACGTTTAACCACGCCTTCAAACCGTCAGCAGGTTCGGGGCTTTCTAACTATTCACTCAACGCCATCTGCTTTGCGCCACCATATTGATTGGGCGGTCCAGGCTGTTCTTGGAACCTGGGTAAAACCATCGTGGAGTCCACAACCTTTAATTCCTGGCTCTTATCGCACACAGATTGAGTTTCGTGATCGTGCAGGTGCTGCTGCCGAACTTGCAAGCACACTACGTAGTTGGCATTACCTAAACTTTGAGGTTATTGAAAACAGCGACAATGGTGGCGAATTATTTAGATGCACTCCAGAGCTTGGGATACATCGTGCAATCGTTGATCAGACAGGTGCGGTCATTCTTACTGAAAATCAACTGAGCGCAGTATTAAAAAACGCTTTTGATGAAGAAAGTATTCGCGAAGCAATTTCTTCACTTCTGGGAAACCCATGGGAGTTAGAGCTCGATCGCTTCAGGAGTGTTGACCTTCAAGAAGTTGCACAGCTGCGCGCGATTTAGTGAGTAAGATATAAATATGACTCAACTTAATGAAAGCCCAATTATCACCGTAGAGCGTCGCAAAGCTGTAACAATCATTATTGCAGCTGTCATTATGTCACTTGCTATTGGTGGCGGATTGATGAAGGTTGGTTCCGGCTTTGCTTCGCGAAGCAGCGATGGAATCACCGTTACCGGTTCTGCAAAAACTACAGCGACAGCAGATAACGCGGTCTGGGTTCTCAATGTCAGTCTTTCATCACCAACAGTTGCAACCGCCGTTAAAAAGGTAGATGCAGATGTTGCAGCGCTATCTAAGTACTTAACTGAAGGTGGAATTGCTGCAGAGGGATTAACTCTTGGTGCGGTTGCTACCTTTGCAAATGAGGAGTACATCAACGGCAATGCAACAGGAAGAATTCTTTCCTACCGAGCAACTCGCGAAGTAACTGTTCGCTCAAAGGATGTACAGCTTGTTTCTAAGTTGAGCCAAGGAATCGGTACATTGCTTGCAACAGGAATTAATGCCAACAACTACGGACCTCAGTACTACATCTCAAACCTTCCAGAGCTTCGCCCACAGTTAATGGCAGAGGCGATGAAGGATGCAAAGGTTCGTGCAGAAGCACTTACAAAGGCTGTTGGCGGAAATATTGGATCACTTGTCAATGTAAAGGCTGGCCCAATTCAGATCACGACACCAGATTCAACAATGACAGCTGATTACGGTGCCTACGACACAACAACTATTGAAAAGACAGTGACAGCTACAGTTTCGGTAACTTTCAAAAGCTAAAGAGGGATGTTGCCGTGTGAACCACGGCGATGAGGTGCGTTAGCAATTGACTTTGCTAGCGCACTTCGTGTTTGTGTAGGTGTAATCATTTCATCGACCGCACCGATCTCAATTGCCTTTGCAACTCCACCCGAAACCTTTTCATGCTCTGCCGCTAATTCAAGCTCCATAGCTTCACGTTGTTCTAGGGGAAGATCGGCAAGTATGCGGCGATGCAGCACCCTTACCGCAGCAACTGCGCCCATTACTGAAACTTCAGCATCAGGCCAGGCGAAGACTCGTGTGGCACCTAATGATTTAGAGTTCATCGCAACATAGGCACCGCCATATGCACGTCGTGTAATCAGCGTTACTCGTGGGACAACCGCTTCGCCAAATGCGTGCAATAGTTTTGCACCGCGGCGTACTGCGCCTTCCCATTCTTGACCTGCACCTGGCAAAAAGCCCTGCACATCTGCAATAACAATGAGCGGAATTCCAAAGGCATCACAGGTGCGAACAAAGCGAGCAGCTTTTTCGCCAGCTGCTGCATCCAGAACACCAGCTAAATGTGCTGGGTTGTTTGCAAGGACACCAACGGTTGCACCGCCTAAGCGACCAACGATCGTCGTCATATTAGGAGCCCACATTGAAAGAAGTTCAATATGTTCTGCATCCTTATCTAAAATTGCATCAACAAGCGGATGCACCTCGTAAGTGCGTACCTTTGATGGTGGAACAAACTGCGAAAGATCTATGTCAGCAACATCTGGATTCATGAAGCCTTGGTTAGCAAAGAGCGCGGTGAGATCTCGAATATCCTCAAAAGCCTCTTCCTCACTTGCGGCGATTACATGTGCCAGTCCGCTATTCTTCTTATGCGCCTCAGGCCCACCAAGTAATGCCATATCAATATCTTCACCAGTAACACTTTTTACAACATCAGGTCCAGTTACAAATATTCGACCTTCAGGTGCAAGTACAACAACATCGGTTAATGCAGGTCCATATGCACCACCACCTGCTGTTGGGCCTAACACCATTGACAACTGCGGAATACGACCGCTTGCTGAAATCATTGATTGAAAAACTTCACCAAAGGCATCTAGGGATGCAACACCATCAGATAAACGGGCACCACCTGAGTGCCAGATTCCAATAATCGGAAGCTGCGCACCCATTGCTGCCTTGTATGCGGTGACAATTACCTTTGAGCCATCGATGCCTAGTGCACCGCTTTTGATCGTTGCATCTGATGCAAAGATGACAACTTTGCATCCCTTTACGCTGCCGGTTACAGCAAGCATTCCGCATTCAGTACGAGGGACTAAGAATTCAAACTTTCCATCATCAACCAAGCGTTCAATTCGTGCAATTGGATCGCGTGGGTCATGCGAGGTGAGAGACATTTATATGCTCTTAAAGACCAATACAACGTTGTGTCCACCAAAACCAAATGAATCATTAAGCGCTGCGATATCTCCGGCTGGAAGTGCGCGTGGCTTGTCCCGTACAACATCCACAGTTACAGCAGGGTCGAGATTTTCAATATTAATTGTTGGGGGAGCCATGCGATCCTGCAAAGTCTTAACGATAAATACAGATTCAATTGCGCCCGCTCCACCTAAAAGGTGGCCGGTCATTGATTTTGTCGCAGATACGGCGACGTGATCAGCATCCTTGCCCAATGCAGCGCGCAAAGCGTTAGCTTCAGCAACATCTCCTGCGGGAGTCGATGTTGCATGGGCATTTAAGTGCACGATATCTGCAGTAGTTAAATCAGCATCTCGTAGCGCAAACTTAACTGCTCGCTGAACTCCAGCTCCAGATGGATCTGGTGCTGCGATGTGATACCCATCAGATGACAAACCTTGTCCTGCAATCTCGCAGTAAATCTTGGCGCCACGTGCCTTTGCATGTTCGTACTCTTCTAAAACTAGGATTCCGCCACCTTCACCCAAAACAAATCCATCACGATCGAGATCATAAGGACGAGATGCGCGTGCTGGCTCATCATTGCGAGTAGAAAGGGCTTTCATTGCAGCAAAAGCTGCCATCGGAAGTGCGTGACATGCAGCTTCAACGCCGCCGCTAACAACAATATCTGCACGGTTATTGCGAATCATCTCGAATGCATAACCAATTGCTTCTGCACCAGATGCACATGCGCTCACCGGTGTGTGAACTCCTGCTTGCGCCTGAAGTTCTAAACCGATATTTGCTGCAGGGCCATTAGGCATCAACATCGGAACTGTATGAGGACTTACTAAACGAGAGCCCTTGCTGTTCAAAATGTCATACTGCTCAAGAAGTGTTGTAACTCCACCAATGCCTGATGCAACGACAACTCCAAGGCGTTCTTTATCAACCTCAGGTGAGCCGGCATCTTTCCATGCTTCGCGAGATGCGATTAATCCAAACTGTTCCGAGCGATCAAGGCGACGTAGCTCTACTCGCTCCATCTGCTCGCTTGGTTCTATTGCGACCCTCGCTGCGAAGGTCACTGGAATTGTCTGTGCCCAATCCTCTGTCAGAGAACGCACTCCACTTGTGCCTGCCAAAAGGCCTGCCCATGTAGATGTGACATCTCCACCCAAAGGAGTGGTTGCACCGAGTCCAGTGACTACAACGCGACGACGGGTCATTTACTTAAGAACTTACTTTGATGCGTTGACGATGAAATTAACTGCATCTCCGACTGTTACTAGATCTGTAACGCTGTCATCAGGAATCTTTACTCCGAAGCGCTCTTCAGCAGCGACAACAACCTCAACCATGCTGAGTGAATCAACATCTAGATCATCTGTGAAGTTCTTATCCATTTCAACTGTTGCAGCAGGAATACCAGCTACTTCTTCAACAATTTCCTTTAATCCTGCAAGTACATCTGCTTGTGCAAGTGCCATGGTTATTTCATCCTCTTCTATCTCGATCGGGCTGTGCAAGGTGTTTATTGTGTATCAACTTCTGGCTTACTTACGAGTATTGCACGCCGTAAGTGGCATAAATCTCAAGGCTCACGCGTACATTATGGTCGAGGTGGTAGCTCTACTACTTGAGCGGCGTATACAAGTCCTGCACCATAACCAATCAGCAAAGCTAACTTTCCATGCAATTCTGGATGCTCTTCTAAAATTCGATCCATCGCAAGGGGAATCGACGCTGCTGAAGTATTTCCATTTGTTCTAATGTCATCGGCGATTAACACGGAATCAGGAATTTTCATCTCCTTCGCCATTGTTTCGATAATGCGGATATTTGCTTGGTGTGGAATGAAAGCACCAAGTTCATCAACGGTAATTCCAGCTGCATCAAGTGCTTTGATTCCAGCTTTGCTCATTTGATACACAGCCCAACGAAATACAGTTTGACCTTGCTGCGAAATATTTGGCCATCCTAAATCTGCAACACCTTTACTTGGATTCTTCTTGTAATCTAAAAATGATGGGGTCAAAGTGATGGCATCACGAGAATCAGCATCTGATCCCCAAATAGTTTGAGCAATTCGTGGTTGATCGCTTTGGCCAATAACAACCGCGCCTGCACCATCTGCAAAGATAAATGCTGTCGCTCGGTCATCAGGATCTGTGTAATCAGATAACTTTTCAACACCAATTACCAATACATTTTTTGATGTGCCAGATCGAACCAAATCGCTACCCATGCCTACGCCGTAACAAAAACCGGCACATGCTGCGCTGATATCAAATGCTGCAGCCTTTGGATTTCCTAATTCGTTGATTAACTCTGTGGCAGCACTCGGTGCCTGAAATGGGTATGAAATAGTAGAAAGAATCACTGTATCGATATCGGCAATTGTTAACTTTGCGCGCTTGAGCGCTATCTCGCAGGCGGCCTTAGCCATTGAAATAACGGTTTCATCATCTCCGGCAAAGCGACGAGTTTCAATTCCGGTGCGCTGTTGAATCCACTCATCAGTTGAATCAATGCGATCCACAATTTCAGAGTTAGGTACTAATCGCTTGGGACGGTATGAACCGACCGACAGAATGCGACTGTTACCTACTGGTGCAACTTTGATACTCATAAGTGCCTCTCTGCAAACTCTCGCGCCGCTGGTAAATCATCTGCACTCTTTAAAGCAAAGCCTTCTATCTCACTTGCAGCGCGCTTGAGTAAGCCAACCAGAGTTCCGGCGGGTGGAAGCTCAATGACACCCGTAACTCCAAGTGATTTCATGGTCTCCATGCATAGATCCCAACGCACAGGGTTTGCAATTTGATTAACGATGCGGGTTAAGACTTCAGCTCCATCTGAAACAATTTCGCCATCCTTATTTGAAATCACATTAATCTGAACAGGGTGAGTTGCAATCGTTTCAGCTTTTGCGCGCAATGGTTCGACAGCAGGTTGCATATAAGAGGTATGAAATGCGCCAGCAACAGCGAGTGCGCGAACGCGAGCAGAGGCTGGTGGATTTTCAGATAGTTGAGCAAGTGCGTTTAAATCTCCGGCGGCAACGATCTGTCCAGCACCATTGTCATTTGCAGCGACAAGGTTCAACGCAGCGATCGCAGCTAAAACTTCGCTTCGATCTCCGCCAAGAACAGCTGACATTCCAGCAGGTGATGCTGCAGCAGCCTTTGCCATCTCTACGCCACGTGAGCGCACTAAGGAAAGAGCATCGCTGCTACTGATTGCTCCTGAAAGCGCTGCAGCTGCTAACTCGCCAACGGAATGCCCCGAAGTCACGGCAAAGTTTGTGAGATCAAGTGCATGTGCACCTAACAGTGAGGTTGCAACAATTAAGGGTTGAGCGTTTGCGGTGTCCTTGATTTCATCGGCATCGGCCATAGTTCCTAAATGCAATAGGTCTAAATCAATGGCTTTCGACCAGCTTTCGATCAGCGCCTTGAGCTCTGGGTTTTCTATCCAGGTACTGAGCATTCCAGGGGTTTGTGAACCTTGACCTGGAGCGATGATTGCGAGCACAGCCAAATGTTAGTGGTGCTTCTTACTTACTATCTAGTACGAGACACCAACCACACAAGCACGCTGTGTTTTGGAACTTGAACCTTTGCAGCTGGTGCAGCAATTACCGGCTCGTATGTTTCAACCTTTTTAGATGCATCAAAAATACATCTAAATGTTTCGCCCCAACTTGAATCAGGCAAAGTAAAAGTAGTTTCTTCACCAGAAGAGTTGAGCATCAGCAGTAAACCCTTATTTGGATCTGCTTCAACAAAGACAGTGATACTTCGTTTTTCTTCATCACGCCAGTGGTCATCACTCATCTCGTTGCCGCCTAATGAAAACCAAGCAATATCTTTTCTATTGGTTCCCTTATCAACGGCGCCAGTAAAGAACTCAGAAGCAACATCTGCCAAGTAGGTGTCACGAATCTGAGCTAAAGACTTAACAGCGTTAAGAATGTCTGCCTGATTTTCATTGAGTTGCCACGGTAGCGCCCATCCACCGTTGAAGGCAGCCTCACTTAACTCTGAATCATTAATCGGTAATGAGTACGCATTGTTAGAACCGTTTTGAGTACGACTTACCTCATCACCCATATTGAGCATCGGAACACCTGATGACAGCATCAAAGTTGCAAGTAATGATTTCTTAAGACGATGACGAATCTCTTGTATGTGGGGGTCGCTACTTTCACCTTCATGCCCAACGTTCCATGAGCGATTTGAATCATTGCCATCCACATTGTTTTCCAGGTTAGGTTGATTGCGCTTTTCGTTGTAGCTGACCATGTCATGAATGGTGAATCCATCGTGGGCGGCCACAAAGTTAATAGATGAAGTTGGACCGCGATAATGGAAGATATTGCTCGATCCGCTGATGCTGGCTGCAATATCTGAAACGCCTTCTCCGTAGCCACGTGCTAAATCACCAAGCCAGAATTGGCGCACAGAGTCTCGATACGCATCATTCCATTCACGCCAGGGATGCGGAAAATCTCCCAATGAGTACCGAGAAATATCCCAAGGCTCGGCGATCATCTTGAAGTTACGCAGCACTGAATCTGCGCCAATCGCTGCCATAAGAGAAGAGTTAAAGGCGCTGTTACTGGTGTACAAAGCGGTTGTTAGATCAAAACGGAAACCATCAACGCCGACAACTTCGATCCACCAACGCAATGAGTCAATGATTTGTCGTACAGAGTGTGGCTTACTTGCTGCAAAGGTATTGCCACAACCCGTTACATCCACATAATTTCCCTTGGCATCCTGTCGGTAATAAGCATGCCCATCGATACCCTTGTAAGAAAGAGTTGGTCCACCTACGCCACCTTCGGCGGTGTGGTTATAAACAACATCCAAAATAACTTCGATCCCTGCAGCATGCAGTTGATCTACCGACCACTGAAGTTCAGAGATTGGATCTGATGTAGCTGCATACTCTTTATGAGGTGCGGTAAACAACAATGAGTTATAGCCCCAATGGTTTTTACGTCCTCGACCATGGATCGTTGGCTCGGTAATGGATTGTGCAATCGGAAGTAATTCAAGTGCGGTGACACCGATTGATTTCAAATGAGCGATGGTGCTGGGATGACCAAGGGCTTTATAGCTTCCACGTTCATTCTCTGGAATCTCTTGATTGAAAGCGGTAAGACCCTTCACATGTGCTTCATAAATAATTGTCTTTGCCCATGGAACTAGTGGGCGATTAACCTCACGAACGGCATGATCGGTAACAACTGAATACGGAACCTTTCCTGCGCTGTCCCGTGGATCTCGTTCATTTAAATCACCATTACCTAAACCATCATGGGCAACATGACCGTAAATTTCAGGACAGTAAGTGAGCTCGCCATCGATGACATGGGCGTAGGGATCGAGCAGTAACTTTGCGGCGTTAAAGCGAACTCCGTATTCAGGAATCCAAGGACCATAAACGCGATACCCGTACCGTTGTCCTGGACGAACCCCGGCAAGGTAGCCATGCCAGATCGGTCCATTGCGATGGGACATTGCAAAGCGGGTTTCTACCAACTTGCCATTGACCTCATTAAAGAGGCACAGCTCCACGGCATCGGCGGCGTTGCTCCAGATCGCAAAGTTGGTTCCACCATCAGTAACGGTGGAGCCAAGGGTTCGGGGATCTGCAGGAAGCATGGTGGGTATCTTGCCCTATTTGGAAGCTGAAAATGAACTTAAGAGACTCTTTCCTCGTAAACTTCTTGTAAATCTGCGATTGATTGTGGCTGGAAATCAGCAAAGTACAAGTTAGTCAGATCTGATTCACCGCGTTTTATTAGCGGTCGAAACATTTCTGCAACCATTAAAAGAATCGCAGCTGGGAATAAGTCAACTGAACGCTTCAAAAACCAAGGGGTTCCATTACGTAACATCCATTTAATCGATTGCACCTTAGAGACTTCTTGAACAGGTTCAATCTGAATAGGAGCAATATTCCAATCTTTTTGGAGCAGAATATCCCGAAAATGCTTGGCCAATAGTTGATGGCCAAATTTGCTGGGATGCATCCGATCTACGTGCCAAACTTTTCGATCATAGATGTTGTTGATGCGACGTGTTTGTAGAACATCTGCACCAAACTCATTAGCCAACGACTGGGTAACACGGTTTACTGCATTGATTCGTCGCCTTAGGACTCTTGCCAATAATCCTGGGAGTGGAACAATTTTAGTTGGATCATGGAGTTGTAAGAGCATGACATCTGCGCCCAAAGCTCTCAACTTAGAGATCGTTTGGTGAAGATTTTCATGGAGTTTTGAAGGGTTAAATCCATTTCTGAGCGCATCATTTCCTCCGACAATAACGGCAGCTATGTCGGGCTTGCAGAGTAAAGCTTGTGGAAGTTGAACTTCTAGAACTTCTAAAGATTTAGCACCTGGTCTTGAAAGATTTGAATACACAATGGGATGTTCAATGGATTGCGTCAGATAATAAGCCCAGCCGCGATTAACTCCATTTACATCTGCATCTCCAACACCGGATGCTGCGCTATCACCCAAAACTGCAAAGGAGATAACCCTTTCCATCTACGCTGCCCGCAAATTTCTATGGAGCGCGGTTACTTCTCGACCAGCACCATGAAGTCGCAACATCATCATGAGCGTAGAACTCCAAGGAAAGTTCTCTGCCTGGTGATGGCATTTCTGCTGTAAGTCTGGTTGAGAATTCTTCAACTCCAACACCCGGTCAATGGCGTCAGCAAAGGCATGCGGATTGTTGTCTGCAACAGCTCCAACTGGATTTTTTGAATCCAGCATCAAAAACTCTCCAACTGCACTTGTTGCAGAGGCAACTACTGGAGTCCCAGAAGCCAATGACTCCAATGCCGCTAGGCAAAATGTTTCAATAGGTCCAGGAGCAATAGATACATCAGCACACGCCATAATTTCAGCTAATTTATTGCGATCGACTATGTACCCTAAGAATGTAACCGGTTGATTTTCAGCTAATTTTTTCAGTTTGGCAAACATTGGACCCATGCCGACATAGATCAAACGTGCATTGACTCCACGCTTGCGCAGTTCAATTAGTGCAAGGATTGAGTTCTGTGGGTTTTTTTCTGGGGACATGCGACCCAAGTGAATGAGAAGAACCTCTTCCCCTTTCAAGAGTTCATCCCGCAAGATTGTATTTCGGAGTTTAGGAGAGAAAGTTTCTAGATCTACACCAAGTGGGATATTAACTAGGTTTTTAACTTTGATTGACTCGAACTCTTTTGAGGCAAAAGCTGTAGTTGCAATTACATTGTTAAACCGTGAAGCAAGTCGAGTGTTATGCCAATTAACGAATTTTTCGAATCTAAATCCAAGAATAGATTTAACTAAACCTGAAAGTGTCTCATGGCTAAAAACAACGGTGCGTATGTTTCTCTTTTTAGCCCATAAGCCAACACCGGAAAGTGTGAAGCGATCAGAGATTTCGAGTGCATCCGGCCTTAAAGTGATCAGGAGTTTTTTTACATCCTTATTGTTTCGAATTATTCGATATCCACCACTAAATGGAAGAACAATTGAAGGAATAGTTATTTTCTTTCCATGAACAGTCTCTTCACAAAAGAATCCATTTCCAGGCACAATGTAAGTGAACTCATGTCCACGAGCTTTATACCCTTTTCCAAGCTCATGCAGAGTAGTTCTGATGCCACCAGATTTAGGGCCATAAAAGTTTGCGATGTGAACGATTTTCATGCGACCCTTACCTCATCTTCTTGAACCTTGGTTTTAATTAGTTCTTCGTAATGGGCAATTAATTGAGTGTTTACTGATTGCCAAGTTCGCTCTATTACAGACTCGCGAGCCCTAAACCCCATTAGAGCTGGTTCGGAGAGCTGAATAATTTGATTTACGGCGTGGTTAAGGCTGTACGAGTTTGCGGTGTCGATCAGGTAGCCGGTCCAACCATGTTTAACAAGATCTGTTGGACCGCCAAAATTAGGAGCAATCACAGGCACACCACTCGCCAGCGCCTCTTGAACGCTTTGACAAAAAGTTTCATGTTTACCTGTGTGGATGAAAATATCTAGAGAGGCATAATAACGAGCTAAGTTTTCACCGCTCTGATATCCGACAAACTTTGCATTGGATAAAACTCTTTCAAGTCGTGATCGAGCAGGACCTTCACCAACGACTACTAACTGAATATCATCTCGTGCATCTAAGGAAGCAAGATCATCGATTCGTTTTTCATTGGCTAATCGTCCGACATAGCCAACAAGTTTTCGATCCGGCCGATTGCCTAGGAGTTCGCATCTCAAGGTGATATCTCGTTTTTCTGGCGAAAACTTTTCAGAATCAACTCCGCGAGGCCATAAGTGCACATTAGTAACTCCAGAAACTCGCAAATCTTCACAAGACCAATTTGAAGGTGCCAATGTACGGGTGGTGCGAGAATGAATTTTTGCAACCCAACGTTTCAGTGAATCATGCGCCATCGTTAAGCCATAGTGACGTGCAAAACCTGCGATATCGGTTTGATAGACAGATAAAGTAGGGATACCTAAACGCTCGGCAACTTTGGAAGCGTAATTTCCAAGAAAAAATGGAGAAGCTAGGTGAACTACATCTGGGTTAAAACCATCGATCAGAGGTTCCATAGTTTTTTGAGGGAATCCAAGAGGCAGCAAACCTTTCATCTCTAAACTTGGGACACGTTTAACTCTAAATCCGGCGTACTCAGATACACCTCCCGCACTTTCTGGAGCAATTACGAGTGCTTGATGTCCTTGTGCTCGCAGATACTCCAGAATGCGAAGCACCGAGTTGGTAACACCATTGACTTGGGGGAGAAAGGATTCAGTGACCACGACTACACGCAGGGATCGCTTCATGCCGTTAGGTTGAGCCAACTCTCAGGCTTAAAGTAGAAGTTGAGGTTACGAGTCGGCAAACCATGCGTGAAATCTCCGGCACCGGTAGAAAAAATGGTTACTCACCAGTAACCTTTGGCTATGAAAATCGCCGTTTGCGTAAAGCAGGTCCCAGATTCATGGGCTGAAAAGAAGATGGTCAATGGAATTCTTGATCGCGAGAATGTTGATGCGGTTTTGAATGATCTTGATGAGTACGCAGTTGAAGAAGCGCTGCGAATTGCAGAGGCTCATGGTGGAAATGAAGAGGGTGGCCCACACACAGTTACCGTCATTTCAATGGGGCCAGAGCGTGCAACTGAAGCGGTTCGCAAGGCATTATCAATGGGTGCCAATGATGCGATCTTGGTGACAGATGCAAAGCTGGCAGGTGCAGATGCGCTCGCAACATCTGCAGTTCTTGCAGCTGTTATTGAAAAGGGTGGATTTGATTTAGTTATTTGCGGAACAGAGTCAACGGATGCACGTATGAGTGTTGTTCCAGCGATGTTGGCTGAACGTTTAAATGTTGCACAACTAACCTTTGCCTCAAAGGTTGAGGTAGACCCTGCAGCGCAGAAGGTATCAATTACACGTGTTACCGAAGCTGGCGTTGATGAAATGAATGCTGCTTTTCCATGTGTTATCTCAGTTGTTGAAAAGATTAATGAGCCTCGTTACCCATCATTTAAGGGAATCATGGCGGCGAAGAAAAAGAGTATTGAGAGTAGAGATTTAGCTGCTGTCGGTGTAACTGTTGATTCAGCATGGTCACTAGTTGCAGATTCATCACCACGTCCACCACGTGCAGCTGGAATCAAGGTCAGCGATGATAATTCAGCTGAGCAAATGGTTTCATTCTTAGCAGAAAAGAAGTTGATATGAGCAATGTATTGATTTTGGCTGACTTTGTAAGCGGTAAGGCCACTAAGACAAATGCTGAATTAGCAACAGCTGGTGCTCGCATTGGCGAAGTCACCGCTGTAGTTCTTGCCCCTGCAGGAAAAGGTGCAGCGATGGCTGCCGAGATTAACAAGGGTCCGGTTTCTAAAGTTGTCGTTGTTGAATCAGATGCCTTTGTTAACAACGGTGTTGCTGCCGTTGCTGATGTACTTGCTCAAATTATCGCTGCGCAATCACCTGCTGCGGTCTTGATCGCATCACATGCATTTGGCAAAGAGGTTGCTGCTCGTACAGCGGTGAAGAGCGGTTCAGGAATCATCACCGATGCGGTTGATGTATCCGCAGATGTAACAGCTACCCAACTTGTCTTCGGTGGATCAACAACGGTTCACTCAAAGGTTTCTCATGGAACACCAATCATCACAGTTCGCCCAAACTCAGTTGATGCGCAAACAGCTGCTGCAACACCTGCCGTTGAAACTCTTTCACTACAAGTTTCAGATGCATCGAAGAAAGCAACTGTTACCTCATCACAACCTCCAGTTCAGGGTGGACGTCCAGAGTTAACAGAGGCGAACATCGTTGTTTCTGGTGGACGTGGAACAAATGGAGATTTCTCTGCGGTCGAAGGTTTTGCTGACTCATTAGGTGCAGCTGTTGGTGCATCCCGTGCAGCAACTGATGCGGGTTGGTACCCACACTCATATCAAGTGGGACAAACCGGCAAAACAGTTAGCCCACAGCTCTATGTTGCATGTGGAATTTCAGGAGCGATCCAGCATCGTGCAGGAATGCAGACAAGTAAGACGATCGTCGTGATCAATAAAGATCCTGAAGCACCGCTCTTTGAAATCGCAGATTTCGGCGTTGTAGGAGACTTGTTTGCCGTCCTACCGAAGGCAACGGAAGGCGTTAAAGCCCACAAGTCATAGACTTAGGCCCGTGCCTTCAATCTATGTAGACCATGCTGCAACGACACCACTGTCGCCTGCCGCATTTAAGGCGATCACCTCTCAACTTCAAGAGCTGGGTAATCCTTCGAGTCTGCACACCCATGGGCGTGCAACCCGTAAAGCGTTAGAGGATGCTCGTGAAGCAATTGCACAACAAGTTTCATGCCTTCCCTCTGAAGTAATTTTCACAGCTTCTGGAACAGAGGCAAACAACATCGCTCTAAAGGGCTTGTGGTGGAATGGAAAGGCCCATGGCAAGAAAGTTGTAGTTATTTCCGCAGTGGAACATCATGCGATTTTGGATCCTGCACATTGGCTAGAAACCCATGAAGGCGCTGAGGTCATCCAAGTTCCGGTAGATGTTCAAGGGGTTATCGATTTAGATTTTCTCAAAGATCTGATCACAAAACGAGCTGATGAAATTGCAGTTGTTTCAATCATGCACTCCAACAATGAAACCGGTGTCATTCAACCAATTCAAGAGGTTGTTGCAATGGCTGGAAAAATACCGGTGCATACCGATGCTGTTCAGAGTTTCAAGAAGGTTCCGCTGTCATACAAAGATCTAGGTGTGACCGCGTTGACCCTAAGTGCACACAAAGTTGGAGGCCCGCTTGGAATCGGTGCATTAATTCTGCGTCGAGCGTATGAGATTCCAGCGCTGCTTCATGGTGGGGGACAAGAGCGCGAAATTCGAAGCGGCACTTTAAATGCACCGAGCATCGTTGCTTTTTCAGCCGCTGCAACTGAAATGTATCCAAGTGCTGATGTTCAAACTCTGCGTGACAATTTTATTAAAGCGGTTCATCAGGCTATTCCAGATGCATATGTCAATGGCGAAGCAAGCAAACGTTTGCCAGGAATCGTCAATGTAACTTTTCCCGGAACCCAAAGCGATACCTTGCTGCTTCTTCTCGATAACGCTCATGTGTCAGCTTCGACTGGCTCTGCATGTAGTGCAGGAGTTCATGAGGCAAGCCATGTGCTGCTTGCAATGGGCCACACCGAAGCGACCGCTCAATCCTCACTTCGCTTCTCATTTGGAGCCGCTTCTACGCAGGCAGATGTTGATTTTGTAATGTCAGTGTTGCCCGATGTAATTAGTACAGGACGGGCGGCACACCTTAAATGAAATTAATAGCAGCGATGAGTGGTGGAGTTGATTCAGCGGTGGCTGCTGCCCGCGCAGTTGAAGCAGGACATGAAGTAATTGGTGTTCATTTAGCGTTAGCGGCAAATCCCCAGAAGTACCGATCAGGTGCACGCGGTTGTTGCACCATCGAAGATTCTCATGATGCCAGACGCGCCGCCGATGTAATTGGAATCCCTTTTTATATCTGGGACATGGCTGAAGAGTTTCATGATGGAGTGGTCGAAGATTTTCTCGCCGAATACTCAGCGGGTAGAACACCTAATCCATGTTTGCGTTGCAACGAGAAGATTAAGTTTGCAGCTGTTTTAGATCGCGCACGAGCTATGGGATATGACGGAGTTGTTACCGGTCACTATGCACGAACTGAAATTGGTCCGAATGGAAAAACGCTGCACCGCGCGGTCGATCATTCAAAGGATCAATCCTATGTTTTATCAGTACTGACTATTGAACAGATAAATGGTGCAATCTTTCCTTTGGGGGATACAACTAAGGTTGATATTCGCGCGGAGGCGGAGCGTCGTGGATTAGCGGTTGCGCAAAAACCAGATAGCCATGACATCTGCTTTGTTCCATCAGGAGACAACGCGGGATGGTTACGGGATCGATTAGGCAGTGAGGTTGGCCCAATTGTTGACCAAGATGGAAATAAAATCGGCGAACACAAAGGCGCATACACCTACACAATCGGCCAACGAAAAGGTTTGGGACTTACCGTTCCAACGGCAGATGGCTCTCCACGTTTTGTTTTAAAGATTGAACCGGTTTCAAACACAGTTGTTGTTGGTGCACGTGAAGATTTAGCGATCACAACAATGCGTGGAGAGCGGCCAGTGTGGTGTGGACCTGCAGTTACTTCAGAGCACAAGCGTGGCTTTGTTCAAGTTCGTGCTCATGGAGCGGCTTTGCCATGTACCTATTACTTTGATGGAACTCTGCTGGTTGCAACATTAGATGAGCCTTTATTGGGACTAGCAACTGGTCAAGCGATGGTTATTTACGATGGTGATCGCGTCGTAGGGTCAGCAACAATCTGTGAGACGCAATGAGCAATAAAATCCGTCATCGCATGACCGAGCTGATCAACGAGATTCGCGATCATCAATTTAAGTATTACGTCTTGGATCAACCAACAATTACAGATGCGCAGTTTGATGCTTTATTGCGCGAACTACAGACATTAGAGGACAAAAATCCGGAGCTACGCGAACCCGATTCTCCAACGCAACATGTTGGTGGAGGTTTTTCAACTCAGTTTGAGCAACGTGATCACATTGAAAAGATGATGAGCTTGGACAATGTCTTTGATACAGATGAGTTGGCACAATGGTTTGATCGAGTTGAAAAAGAGATCCCGCAGCCACAGTATTTGTGCGAGGTAAAGGTTGATGGTTTAGCAATCAACCTAACCTATGAAAATGGTGTCTTAGTTCGTGGCTTGACTCGGGGCAATGGTGTTACTGGTGAAGATGTCACATTAAATGTTAAAACTATTAGAAATCTTCCTCATCAGTTAAAGGGAGACTCCTTACCTGCAATCATGGAGGTTCGCGGAGAAGTCTTCTTTCCTATTCAAGCCTTTAATGAACTTAATGAGTCGCTAGAAGAAGCTGGTAAGCAACTCTTTGCCAATCCACGCAATGGAGCTGCAGGATCTTTGCGACAAAAGGATCCACGTGTAACCGCGTCTCGTCCATTGTCTGTTGTTCTACATGGTGTCGGTGCACGAGAAGGTATTGAATTTGAATCCCAAAGCGGTGCCTACCAACAGTTAAAGGCGCTGGGTCTACCAACAAGTGATCGCTTTAAAGTATGTGGCACTCGTGCAGAGGTAGAGAAATTCATTCAGTATTACGCAGATCATCGTCATGATGTTGAGCACGAGATCGATGGCGTTGTTATCAAAGTAGATTCTTTATCTCAGCAACAGCAGTTGGGCTTTACTTCGCGGGCACCTAAGTGGGCTATTGCATACAAGTACCCACCCGAAGAAGTCACCACCGTTTTGTTGGATATCAAGGTCAGCGTTGGCCGCACAGGAAGAGTCACCCCATTTGCATACATGGAGCCGGTAAAGGTTGCAGGATCTACCGTTACAAATGCAACGCTGCATAACGCCGAAGAGATTGTCCGCAAAGGGGTCTTAATCGGCGACACCGTTGTAATTCGTAAAGCTGGCGATGTAATTCCAGAAGTTCTTGGTCCAGTTGTAGAAAAACGCAAAGGAACAGAGCGAGCCTTTGTTATGCCAACCCATTGCCCTGAATGTGGTGTCGAACTACGTGCCATGAGTGAAGGCGATGTTGATATTCGTTGCCCTAATACTCAAAGCTGTCCTGCTCAACTTCGCGAGCGGATTTACTACATTGGTTCACGATCAGCGCTGGATATTGATGTCCTTGGGTATGAAGCCGCATCTGCATTATTAGATGCCAAAATTATTGATGATGAATCAGATCTCTTTGATTTAACTGCAGAAAAACTCGTAACCTCAGAGTTTTTTACAAAGAAGGATGGATCTCAGGCTGCCAATGTTGATAAGTTATTGGCAGCGTTAGAGGAAGCAAAGAGCCGTCCGTTGTGGCGAACAATCGTTGCCTTATCTATTCGCCATGTTGGACCAACAGCTGCACAAGCGCTTGCGACATCCCTTGGTTCCATTAAAGCAATTTCACAAGCGAGTGCACAAGAGTTAGCAGATATTGATGGCGTTGGGCAGATCATCGCTGAATCAATTGTCGAATGGTTTGGTGTGAAGTGGCATCAAGAGATTATTTCGCAATGGGAAAAAGCGGGGGTTTGTATGGTTGTCCAACAAACAGAACAACTTCCGCAAACTTTGGCAGGGCTCACCTTTGTAGTAACTGGCGGTCTTGAATCATTTTCCCGTGATGGAATTTCAGAAACAATTGCAGCCCATGGCGGCAAAGCCTCATCCTCGGTATCGAAAAAGACCGACTATGTCCTTGTCGGAAGTGACCCAGGATCAAAGCTGGCAAAGGCGCAGGAATTAGGTGTTCCGGTAATCGATGAAGCCAGATTTAAAGAGCTATTGGCTGGTAAGTAGTAGTATTTCAGCCATGATTACTCTTGCTAGCGAGATAACCCGCGAACTTCCAGCACCTCCAGTCTTTTTTGGAGTCTTCACCTTTGTTGTGATGTCACTCTTTCTGTACTTAGTACTTCGCCTAGACCGAGACTAATTTGTCCCGAGTTGGTATTTACGGAGGAACATTTGACCCAATTCATCTGGGTCATTTGCATGTAATTACCCAGTTAATTGAAAAGAAGTTAGTAGATCAATTATTGGTTGTTCCCGCAGGAGAACCTTTGCTGCGCGAGAACGCACCGATTGCAACGGCTCAACAACGTCGATCAATGTGTCAGTTAGCACTTGCTGATTTACCGGCAGCAGTCGCCAACAAGGTGCAGGTAAATCCAATCGAGGTTCTGCGAATGGGACCGAGCTATGCAATCGATACCGTTGAAGCGGTTGCTCAAAATTACCCCGATGACACAATTGTTCTAGTGATCGGCCAAGATGCTGCAGAAAAGTTGGATCAATGGCATCGCATCGATGAGTTACGAGGCATGGTCGAATTCTTGATTATCGGACGACCTGGATATTCAGGTGATGGAGTTGATATTGGTGCTCTCAATGTTGCCGCGACCACAATTCGCCAAGGTTTGAGCGCAGATCTCTCGTCATCGGTAGCTGCATTTATACGAGAGAATAACCTCTATGACAATTAGCAGCAGAACACTCGAGATCACCCAAGTAGCCGCAAAAGCCGCAATCGACAAGATTGCGGTAGATGTTGTGGCATTGGATCTTTCTGATCAATTAGTTCTGAGCGAGGTCTTCTTAATTGCAACCGGCCACAATGAGGCGCAGGTTGATGCAATCGCAGATGAGGTAGAGCGCCAGCTTGCAGTAATTGGAGATAAGCCAGTTCGTCGCGAACATGGTGCTGAATGGATCTTGTTAGATTATTCAGATCTTGTTGTACATGTTCAAAGTGCTGAGCTTCGCAAGTACTATATGTTGGATCGTTTGTGGAATGACTGCCCAGCAATTGATTTAGAAGCAGTGAGGGAGGCCGCCGTCCATGGCCGGTAATCGCATTGTTTTATGGCGTCATGGCCAAACTGATTGGAATGTAGTAAATCGTTTTCAGGGTCACTCAGATATTGATCTGAATGAGGTTGGTCGTTTTCAGGTTAAGCATGCTGCGCAAATTCTTGCAGGTATGAAGCCAACCATGATTATTTCAAGTGATCTAGGACGTGCCCGAGATACTGCGCAATCACTTGCTGATCTCACTGGTTTAACTGTCCAGATCGATGAGGATCTTCGTGAAACAAATGGTGGATTATGGGAAGGAAAAACAGGTGCAGAAAATCGCGCCGAGGATTTCCAAAACTTTATTCGTTGGATTGATGGTGAAGATAATCCCGCAGGTACAACTGGTGAGCGACGTAGCGAGGTTGCAGATCGCGCAGTTCGAGCAATCAAAAAAGCATTAGGGGATAAGACAGATCAGTTATTAGTTGTGACAACCCATGGTGGAACAGCGCGTTGCATCTTGGGATCTCTGCTGCAACTTCCGATTTCCCACTGGGGAGTAATCGGCGGACTATCTAATGCATCGTGGTCGATTCTCGAACGTAACCCACGACAATGGAATTTGATCGAACATAATGCCGGCTCTATTCCAGAGCCTGTGTATGGCGAAGAAAGCGGTGCACCTTCAGCTTAAGGCTGGCCGCAGTAAATGCGGTAAGGTCTGCACTCGCAGAAAAAATCGGGGCTATAGCGCAGCTGGTAGCGCACCTGCATGGCATGCAGGGGGTCAGGGGTTCAAATCCCCTTAGCTCCACGTATGAATAACAACGTGAATGATGAGCGCGAGCACGCGGCATACGACTTTGCCTACGTGCAGGAAAAATGGCTGCCCGTTTGGGATGAACTTCAACCATTTAAATCAGGTCGCGCTGATGACACACGTGAAAAGAAGTATGTCTTGGATATGTTCCCGTACCCATCGGGAGATCTTCACATGGGTCATGCCGAGGCTTACGCACTTGGCGATGTAATCGCTCGTTACTGGGCTCAAAAGGGTTTCAACGTTATGCACCCAATTGGTTGGGATGCCTTTGGTTTACCCGCTGAAAACGCTGCGATTAAGCGAAACTCAGATCCACGAATTTGGACCTATGAAAACATCGCGGTGCAAAAGGCATCGATGCGTCGTTACGCATGTTCATTTGATTGGGATCGCGTCTTCAACACTTGCGATCCTGAGTACTACAAATGGAATCAATGGTTGTTCTTAAAGTTTTACGAACGTGGCTTGGCCTATCGTAAAGATTCAGCGGTTAACTGGTGTCCAGGATGCCAAACTGTTCTAGCAAATGAACAGGTAGTTGCCGGTCTGTGCGAGCGATGTGATTCAACAGTTACTAAAAAGAAGTTGAACCAGTGGTACTTCAAGATTACTGATTACGCCGATCGTTTACTTGATGACATGGCACAGCTTGAAGGTAAGTGGCCTGACAAGGTTTTAACGATGCAGCGCAACTGGATCGGTCGTTCAACTGGTGCAAATGTAAAGTTTGAAATCGAAGGTCGTACTGAGCCTGTAACGATTTACACAACCCGCCCCGACACATTGTTTGGTGCAACATTTATGGTTGTTGCCGTCGACAGCGAGCTTGCAGCTGAACTTGTTCAAGGCACAGGTGTTGAAACTGAGTTCGCTAAGTATTTAGAAACTATCAAGGCGGCAAGCGATATCGATCGACTTGCAACAGATCGCCCAAAGAGCGGCGTATTCCTTAATCGCTTCGCTATAAATCCAGTAAATGGGGAGAAATTACCTATTTGGGCGAGTGATTATGTATTAGCTGATTACGGAACTGGCGCAATCATGGCGGTACCAGCACATGATCAGCGCGACTTAGATTTTGCTCGCGCCATGAAGCTTCCTGTGCGGGTTGTTGTTGAGACCGGCGAGGAAGATCCCAATGAAACAGGTGTTGCAACCGTTGGTGATGGAAAGCTAGTTAACTCAGATATTTTGAATGGCCTCAACAAGGCTGATGCAATCGCTGCAATTAACAGGAAGTTAGAGG
>Ga0214919_10004276_pt1 | contig 20967 bp, 15 predicted proteins | sample LL1503_MetaG_FD_177994 | JGI IMG/M metagenome (GOLD analysis project Ga0214919, IMG submission 177994) | Freshwater microbial communities from Lake Lanier, Atlanta, Georgia, United States - LL-1503 | ecosystem: Environmental > Aquatic > Freshwater > Lake | place: USA: Georgia | collected... | reverse complement strand
TTATATTGCTTTTCATGCATTATTTTTTGAAAGGTGGATTGCCTATTTTAAAATTAAAAGTAATATTGGTTTTTTAATGTATGTGGCGGACGCTGCGGGTTACTTAGGAAGTACCCTCGTTTTGCTCTTTAAAAACTTTAATAGTATTCAGTATAGTTGGGTTTCCTTTTTTACTTTTAGTGCTTTGATAACTTCAATTTTTATAATTATTTTATCTATTGCTAATTTTATATATTTCAAAAAACAAGATAAATTACAAATTATATGAGTAACCAAACAGCCATCGTAGTAGGTGCAGGCATTTTAGGACTTGCTACAGCGAGGTCTTTAGCAGAAAAAGGATATGCCGTAACAGTCATTGAGAAAAGCCAATTTTCATTAGGCGCCAGTGTAAGAAATTTTGGTATGCTTTGGCCCGTGGGTCAACCAGATGGTAAATTATATAATAGAGCGGTTAGGACTAAAGAAATATGGATGGATTATTTGGAGGCTTCTAATATACCCTATAACGCATGCGGTAGTTTACATTTAGCTTATTGCAAAGAAGAGATGAATGTAGTAGAAGAAATTGGCAGTTTTTTTAAATCCAAAAATAGACCCGTTTCAGTCATTTCAAAACAAACAGTCTTAAACGATTACAATGGTATCAATGGCGAGGGTTTAATGGGAGCACTAAGAAGTGAAGATGAAGCCATCATTGATCCAAGAGAAGGTATCAGAAAATTGCCTGCCTATTTAAGCGAAAAATATAATGTACAATTTATTTGGGGTACAGCTATTACCAGTGTTACATCCAACGCGGCTTTTGCAGGTAAAACAAAATATAGTGCCGATGTTATTTGTGTTTGTTCAGGAGCCGATTTTGAAACCTTATATCCAGCCCAATTTAAGCAACAACCTATCATAAAGACCAAATTACAAATGATGCGCTTTAAACACAAAGACCCTAATTACAGAATTGGGGCTTCTATTTGTGGTGGACTTTCTTTACTACATTACAAAAGCTTTACAGCTTCTTCTTCACTTACTAAATTAAGAATGAAAATTGAAGAAGAAATTCCTGAGTATTTAAAATACGGAATACATGTAATGGTATCTCAAAATAATGAAGGAGAGATGACAGTGGGAGATTCCCATGAATATGCATTAGATTTTGATCCTTTTGATAAAATTGAAATAAACAATATGATTTTAGATTACTTAAAAAAGCTTATTCATATTGATCAATGGGAAATGATACAATCTTGGAATGGAGTTTATCCCATTATGACCAATGGGGCTACCGATTTATTTTTAAATCCAGAGCCTGGGGTTTATATCTTAAATGGTATTGGCGGTCATGGAATGACCATGTCATTTGGTTTTGCAGAAGAAATGATTAATAATATTTAATAATAATCTTGACAATAATTTTGATAATAATCTTATGAAACATCCTATTACACAAGAAATTTTACATTTATTTGAAACCCATGGTGGCTTTATGTATGGCGGTGAAGCTGTCACTCAATTAGAACATGCTTTGCAATGTGCCGAATTAGCAAGAAAACATAATGCGACCAATGAATTAATTACGGCTTCTTTATTACATGATATTGGGCATTTACTACATGACTTACCAGATGATGCTTCTGATAAGGGCATTGATGACATGCACGAATTATTAGGTGAAAAGTATTTAACTAAACATTTTACATTAGGGGCAGTGGAGCCTGTTAAATTACATGTGGCGGCTAAAAGATATTTATGTGCCACCGAACCTGGTTATTTAGAAACATTGTCTACACCTTCTAAAATTAGTTTAGAGTTTCAAGGGGGTGTTATGAATGAAGAGGAAGTTTTATTATTTGAGAAAAATGAATTTTATAAAGAAGCAGTAAATTTAAGAAGATGGGATGATTTAGCCAAAGACCCAGATTTAGTGAGCCCCTCCATAGAATCATTTATTGAAGCTATTGAATCATCCATAAAATAATCTTGCATCATCAATAAAAAAAATCTTATGAAAATTTCAATGGTTGTATTTGATATGGCAGGCACTTCAGTAGATGAAGGCAATGTAGTATACCATACTTTACACAAAGCAATTGAAAAAAAATGCCCTAGTATTACATTTGAAGATGTATTAAAATGGGGTGCCGGTAAGGAAAAATTACAAGCCATTAGAGAAACATTAGCAGAAAGTCATATTCAATTAAATGAAGAAACGATTCAAGAAATTTTTAAAGACTTTTTAGGTCTTCTCGATAAAGCCTATGAAAATTTAATTGTGGTACCCACTAAAAACACGGAACGTTTATTCAAGGAATTAAGAGATATGGGTATTAAGGTAGTATTAAACACAGGCTATAACCATGCAACGGCTACTTTATTAATTCAAAAATTAAATTGGGAGCTTGGACTGCATTATGATTTACTTGTCACCGCCTCTGATGTTACTAAAAATAGACCCAACCCAGATATGATATTACTTGCTATGGAGAAGTTAAACATAGAGGATGCAGCTTCTGTTATTAAAGTAGGCGATTCTACCATTGATATTGAAGAAGGCCGCAATGCGGGTTGTTTGTATAATATTGGAGTCACTACCGGTGCGCATACCAAGGAAGAATTAGCAACTGCTAGTCCTAGTTACATTTTTGACAATATATACGATTTAAAATCTATTATTTTATCATTGAATAATAATCAATAAAATTTATTTATGAAAAAAATCACTTTTTTATTTATGCTTGTTATTTGTGTAATTACACAAATAAATGCACAAGCCCCTTTTTTAGTAAAGCCTTATTTACAAGTGGGCTATGAAGGTAAGCCCACTGAGCTATCTTTACTTTGGCATACTAAAGACACTATTAATGAATGGCGTGTAGAAGTAAAAACAACCAATAATTGGGAAAGTACAAAAGCAAATACTTTTAACCTTGTAAATGTAAAAAATGAAACACCCTTTGTAGTTTACCATTTTACAGTGAAGGGCTTATTAGCTGGTAAGGATTTTGCTTATCGAGTTTTAAATAATAATAAAATTGTTTTTGAAGCTAATGGTCATGCTCCCAAATCAAATAATCAAGATTATAAATTTGTTGCCATAGGAGATATTGGCGCTTTAACCAAGGATCAAAAAAAATTAGCCGCAATTATGTATAAGCTCGATCCAGACTATGTTGCCGTACCTGGAGACATTGTTTATAATAGTGGTTTAATAAAAGATTACACAGAAAAATTTTGGCCCATTTATAATGCCGACCAGGCAGACTCTTTGGGCGCACCCTTAATGCGTAAAATTCCATTTATTGCCTCTGTGGGTAATCATGATGCTGAAGACAGAGATATGGATAAAACACCAAGTGCTTTAAGCTATTACTATTTTTGGGAACAACCTTTAAATGGCCTAACATTAAAAGAAGGTTCTAGTATGGTGCCTTTGTTAAAAGGTTCAGACGAAAATAAAAATGCTTTTTATACAGCTGCAGGAAAGGCCTACCCAAGCATGTCAAATTTTTCTTACAATTATGCAAACGCCCATTGGACCGTCATTGACGCAGATAATTATGTTGACTGGACCGATTCTACATTATTAAATTGGGTTAAAAATGATTTATTGAGCTCTTCAGATGTAAAATGGCATTTTGTTTTATTTCACCATCCTGGATTCAATTCATCAAGAGAACATTTTGAACAACAACAAATGAGATTATTAGCCCCAGTTTTCGAAGCCGGAAAAGTAGATGTAGTATTTAATGGACATGTACATAATTACCAACGATCCTTCCCGTTAAAATTCACTCCAGATAGAAAAGGTACACAAATGGTAGGAGGGAAAGACAATAAAACATTAAGAGGAAGAGTAGTCAATGGTAAATGGATTTTAGATAAAAAATATGATGGTAAAAATACTACTCAAGCCAACGGAGTTATTTACTTAGTGACTGGTGCGGGTGGTCAGGACTTATATAATCCAGAGCAAGAAAAAGATCCAGATTCTTGGCAAAAATTTACACATAAATTCTTCTCTACGGACCATTCCTTGACCTATATTGAATCTAAAGGAGAAACTTTACATTTCAAGCAAATTGCATCTAGTGGGAAAATTGTAGATGAGTTTAAATTGACAAAAAAATAATATATAATTGTTTAATAATGTCTTTAAATTAAGTAACTATTAAGTAACAATTAGGTAATGAATCCTTAACATAGCTATTATTCTATTAGAATGATATACTTATACATTTGTGTTTCAAACTAAAATTGTTTTTATGAGTGCAAAACAAGTAATGCAAAAATGCATTATTCTCTCTGTTTTCTTATTATCCATTGTAACAAGTGTTTTTGCTGAAGGCGTTAAAGGACGTGTTCTTGATGCTAATACGGGTGAGCCTTTAGTAGGTGCTACTGTAAGCATTAATAAACAAACAACCTATGTAAAGTTGGATGGAACCTATCAGTTTAAAAACATAGCTGCTGGTAAATACACAGTGACGGTTTCTTATACTGGATATACTTCCGTTTCAAAAGAAGTTGAATTATCAAGTGCAAGCAATAATAAAATAGTAGATATCAATTTACTTTCTACCAGTGTTAACTTAAGTTCAGTAACTGTTAGTTCAAGTAATAAGGAGAATGATAAAGCTATTAGAAGGTTAGAAAAAGTAGCCGATCCTATCATCAACGTTTTGTCTGCTAAAAACATTCAATTATTACCAGATATTACAGTGGCCAATGCTTTACAAAGAGTAAGTGGTGTAACCATTGAAAAAAGTTCTTCTGGAGAAGCTCGTTACCCTATTATTAGAGGTATGGAGAAAAGATATATTAATACATTAGTAAATGGTATTAAAATTCCTAGTCCAGATAATAAAAATCGTTTCATTCCTTTAGATTTATTCCCTTCAGAATTATTAGAAAGATTAGAGGTAGGTAAAAGCTTAACCCCAAGTTTAGAAGGGGATGCTATTGGAGGTACTATTAATTTAGTAATGAAGGATGCGCCAGACCGTTTACTATTTCAAGCGAATGTTGCAAGTGGTTTTAATACTTCTTTTCCAGATCAACAATATAGCAAGTTTGATAAATCAACTATGAATATATCATCTCCTGCTCAAAGAGTAGCTGCAGGTGTAACCAACGGATTATTGTATGGCGTACCTCCTATTAATAATGATGCCAATTTGAATGATTTACCAGTTGATCATTTGAATTACAAAAATGTTTCTAATCCAGTGAACTCTACTTTGGGTTTAACAGTGGGTAACAGATTTGGTAAGGATAAACAATTTGGTTTTATAGTTTCAGGTAGTTTTCAAAATATTTTCCGTGGAACTACTTCAAATTTCTTTTTACCAAACTCTCAACCAGGTTTAAACAATATTCCTTTATTTTCTGATTTACAATTAAGAAAGTATTCTGTTCAAAGTCAAAGAAAAGGAATTAATGCAAAATTGGATTATCGTATTAATAAGAATAATAAAATTTCTTTAATTAATACTTATGTTAGATTAGATGATTATCAAACACGTTTCATTTGGGATACAGTGGCTTTAAACTCAGTGGTGGATAATTCTCAAAGAAGCCAATGGATTTTTCAATCTATTAATAGCACTACTGTACAAGGAGAACACAAATTATCAAATACAGACAAGTTAGATTGGTCTTTAGTAAACTCAATGGCTAAAAGCAATACACCAGATCAGTCTTCATTTACGCACCAATACGCCATTGTGGCAACAAGCTTAACTGCAGATAAATTGCAGTCAATGTCAAGAATCTGGACCAACAATACAGATAAAGACTTTTCTGCCTATGTAAACTATACAAAGAATACAAGCTTCTTAAATCGTGATATTGAATTGAAGGTGGGTGGTTTGTTGAGAGATAAGAAAAGAGACAATTACTACATTAATTATTCATTAAAGCCAGTACTTGGTTCAACTTATACCAATATTAATAATGCTCAATTTCAATTTAATACAGGAGATGGTAGCCCAACTTTGAATGGTAATAATTATAATTTTGAAGAGAAAATTTCAGCTGCTTATGCCCAAGCTAAGTGGAACTTATCTAGCCGTTTTGAATTATTAGGTGGTCTTAGAGCAGAAAATACAAACCAACATTATGAGACTTTATTAACTCAAGATGTGGAAGCAAAGTCTGGTACTATTAAATACACAGATCTATTACCAAGCGCTCAAATGAAATTTGCTTTAACACCTAATCAAAACTTACGTTTTGCTTACTACAGAGCTATTGCTAGACCTGGTTTTTCTGAATTAATTCCTGATGGTGCGGACGGAGAATTCTTTAAAGAAGTGGGTGATCCAGTAAACTTAAAACATACTGTAGCCGATAACTTAGATTTACGTTATGAATTATACAGCAAGGGTTCAGACCAATTATTAATTGGAGGTTTTTATAAAGACATTCAAAACCCGATTGAGATTTCAGCGGTAAAACCTAAAAATATCAATAGTTTATATTTACAACCTGTAAATATTGGCAAGGCCACTAACTATGGATTGGAATTAGTAGCTACTAAATTCTTTGGTTCATTTGGAATTTCTGCTAACTATACTTATACCAAATCAAGTATTACCAATGACAGTTTAATTTTCTCTTATAGAAACACTGCTGGACAAATTGTTTCGAAGCGTGTTTCTGAAACTAGACCATTACAAGGTCAGTCAGACAATATTGGTAATTTATCATTGATCTATAAAAATCCAAAAATTGGATTGGACGTTCAAGTAGCTGGTGTATATACAGGAGAGCGTATTAGCTTTATTAGCCCTTATGCTGGTTTAAATTATTGGCAGTCTCCGACGACTCAGTTAGACCTTTCTTTTGAGAAGAAATTTGGTAAACATTTGTCTTTCTATGGAAAAGTCAATAATTTAACTGACGCTCCACTAGAGCTTTCTTTACACCAATCTTATACTACGTATTTGCAAGCAAGTGGTTCAAGAGCCTTGGCTTTACAATCTGACCCTGCTAATAGTATCATCATTCAAAAAGACTACTATAGAACAACGTATTTATTTGGAATCCGTTATAAACTTTAATAAAAATATCAATTTAATATAATGAAACAGAAGTTTACATATTTAATGGCAATTTTAGTAACAGGATTAGTTTCTTGTACTAAAACGGATGAAACAAAAGATCTTTGGCAAGCTGTGATTACTCCAGCTTCACCTATAAGTGAATCAACTCCATTGTCAGGTGCAATTAAAGGAACATTGTTAGCTGGAAAAACATACACAGTAAGTGGAGACATTTACGTTAATACAGGTGATGTGCTAGTCATTGAACCAGGTGTTACTGTAAACTTTACAGGAACTGCTGGTGTACCAGTAGGTTTGGGTGTGAAAGGAACATTGCTTTCTCTTGGCACAAAAGAAGCCCCTATTACATTAACTTATCCTGGTGTAACTAGAACAGATCAATTAGGTTCTAATCCAGATAATGATCCTGCTTTAAAAGGCAAATGGACTGGGGTGATTGGTGCAACAACTTGTCCTTTGATGGTTTTAAAATGGACACATGTAGATTTTGGCGGAGCTGCTATTAGCTCTGCTATGAAAAGCTTTACAGGAAGTTCAAGCCCTTATTCAGTATATTTTGCTAACCCTGATGGAAGCTTTATTTTAGAAGATTCTTGGTTATATGGAAGTGTGGATGATCCTTTTAGAATTAATGGTGGTAAGATACATATCATGAGAAATACTTTTGAAAAATGTGGTTACACAGGTGGAGAAGCTATGAATGCTAAAGCTGGAACCATTGGTGACTTTGCTTATAATTTATGTATCGGTATGGCTACCAACGGACCAAAAGTTTCTAATATTAACGTTGCAGTAGGTAAGCCTGGTTCTAATGTGCGTATTTATAACAATACGATGATTAACTGTGGATATAGAAGATCGGCAGCAGGACGTGGTGGTTCAATTAACTTTGAAGAAGGTGCTGGTGGAATGGCTTATAATAATTTAATTGTGAATTGTAAGTTTGGTTTACGTATAGTAGGTACTCCAATTGCAGATACTGCAAATATCAGATACGGTTATAATTTCTATTATGCCGATTCTATTTCAGTGGCTAGTCAATTTATTCCTTCATTATCGGTAAGTACTGCTATTAGCAAGCCAATGGAAACAGATATTCCTAAGCCTTCTACTTATTTGCCAGTAGGTTGGACAGTGGGAGCGGTTTATACTGCGCCAGCATCTGTTGTAGGAATTAACAATCCTCAATTTATTAATGCGCCAGTACCTTTACCTGCCGGTTTACAATTAAGAGATATTGCTGTGGTAGGTACTTATAATTTTGCTTTGAAGCCAAATTCACCTTGTATTGGTGCTGGTTTTACAGGCTTTTCACCAAGAGCAGACGTTATTGTTGATAATAGATTAGGTGCTACTGAAATTACAGGTCCTGGAAAAGACATAGGTTGTTACCAAAGTAATGGTAGAGGTAATCAACACTAATTTTTCTATATAAAATTAATTATACAAACTGCCTTAAAATAATTTTTAAGGCAGTTTTTTAATATATACAAAATGTCATTATTAAAAAATTTCAGGTCGCTTCATAAGAAATTTGCATCCCTCTTATTTGCTTTTTTCTTTCTCATAGGACTTACTGGAAGTTTATTGTCATTTAAATCGGCCTTTACCAAAGTAATTTTTGAAAATAAGGAAATTAACGCTGAAAGTAAATTGTCTACCTTTTTACCTCTAGATAGTTTAGAAAAAATAGCAACTTCAATGCTAAATGAAAAAGCCAATACGCAATTTAAAAAATCAGAAAAAGTAGAAATTAAAATAGCTAAGGGAACGGTTTTATTTTATTATAAAGACGCCTATAGTATTCAATTAAATGGGGCTTCTGGGGCACCTATTTTAATAGAGAAGAAATTTGGTGGCATTATTCAGGATATACATGATGGGGCTATTTTAGATAGCTTGTTTACTAATAAATTAAGCTTGTCTAAAAAAGTATATTCTATCATCATGGGACTATCTTTATTATTACTTACCGTTACAGGTACGTATATGTGGTATAAACCTAAAATGATTAAAAAAAATAGATAATGAAACTGCGTAAATATTTTCCATCGACTAAAACTTTTTCATTCAGCTGCTTCGTCTTACTATTATTTGTAAGCAATTTTGCAAATGCAAAAGGCAAGGACAGTATCATTAATTTTATTTTTACTTCTGATGTTCATTTTGGATTAACTAAAGATTATTTTAGAGGTAAAGAAAATGTTTCAGCAAGGGATATAGATATGGCCATGATGCAAGTAATGAATAATTTGTATACAAGTAAATTGCCAGCGGATAAGGGTGTGCTAGAAAATAAAGTTATTGGTGGCATTGACGCACTAGTCATTACAGGAGATATAGCCAATAGAATGGAAAAAGGAGTACAGACCGCTACGGCTTCATGGAAGCAGTTTCAAGAAGTATTTATAGATAGTAATCGTTTACATAAAGCCAATGGAACAAAATCGGAATTATTAGTTGTACCAGGTAATCACGATATGAGTAATGCCATTGGATTTCATAGACCTATGGAACCTAAGAAGGACCCAGCTTCCATGATAGGTATTTACAATTTAATGTTTCCCAATAGTAAAGTGAGCAGTTTTGATAGTAGTTTACACCGAATTCATTATTCAAGAGATATTAATGGCGTGCACTTTATTTTTTTAAGTCTATACCCCGACTCTGCAGAAAGAGTATGGATGGAAAAAGATTTAAAAAATATTTCTATCACCACCCCTGTTTTCTTATTTGCACATTCCATTCCAGATGTAGAACCACGATTTTTTGAAAACCCCAATGGAATTCATGATATTAACGAAGAAGATAGATTTGAAAACTTAGTACCTGAGCGCTATAAAGATGCCAAAGATCTTAAAGGAGAAACTACTATTGAACAAAATGGGTTTGTGCATTTTTTACAACAACATCCAAATATTAAAGTCTATTTTCATGGTCATGAAAATTGGACAGAGTATTATACCTACAGTGGTCCTTCAAAAAATACGAAACTTATTTGCATTAGAACAGATAGTCCTATGAAAGGACGTATATCGTTTAAAGACGAGAAAAAATTAGCCTTTGAACTAGTTACCATGAATACCCATAGTGGCGTATTAACAGTAAGAGAAGTCTTATGGAATGCCCAAGATGGGGTTTCTTCATTTAATTGGGGTTTGATGGCTAATTACTCATTGAAATAGCGCCATCATTTATAGATTTATTATTAACTTTATAATACTCAATTATACAGTTAATACTTTTTGCTTAATGAAAATTTTCAATATTTTCTTTTGTATCGTTTTTATTTTATTTGCAGTAGTTCAATATAACGATCCCGATCCTTATTTATGGATACCTATATATTTGTATCCTGCTTTACTATGTTATTTGAAGGTAATGCAGAAGCCTATTTCTTCAATGGCTTATTGGGCTGGTTTTTTAGTATTTGGCGCCTATGCCATTTATAAAATGTTTGATACCAATGGTATTATCGATTGGATACAATTTCACAATGCCTCCAATATTGCATCTACTATGAAAGCAGAAAAACCATGGATAGAAGAGTCTAGAGAATTTTTTGGCCTAGTGATTATACTTATTGTACTGGGTATTAATTACATTAAAAAAACGAATTATTCACCTGTTTCGAAATAAAATAGTTTATCACACACGTTTATCAAATACCATGCGCGCTAATAAATTTCAATCATTCAAATTAAGTAGAATTATTGCTTTACTTATTTTTTGTACTACCATTTTTTCTTTTCAATCGAAAGCGCAAGTATTCGATTCTCTTTTAAATATTTATGAAGAAGATTTTCCCCATGAAAAAATTCATATTCATTTTGACAGAACGATGTATAATACAGGAGAGACTATTTTTTATAAGTTGTATGTATTATCAGGTATGGAATGGACCAGCCTAAGTAAGAATGTATATGTTAGCTGGTATGATAATAATGGTAATTATATAAAACAAACAGCGGCGCCTTTATTTCAGTCATCTGTCAAAGGTAGTTTTGAAGTACCTGCAAATTATAAAGGCAATTTTTTAAGAGTTAAAGCCTATACACGTTGGATGTTAAATGAAGACAGTGTTTTTTTATATGAAAAAAATATCCCTATTAACGACGGAGCAGTTTCCAAAGTAAAAAATATTTCTTCACCTAAAACAAGGGTAGATATATTTCCAGAAGGGGGGACTTTTGTACAGGGGCTTATTAATAAGTTAGCCTTTAAAGCCACGAATAATTTTGGAACCCCTGTTTTTATTAAAGGCTTTTTGGTGAATGATAAAAATAAAGTGTTGGACACTTTAAAAGTTTTACATGATGGTATGGGCATAGTTAAATTAAGACCTAATGCTGGAGAAAAGTACCAATTAAATTGGACCGACGAAAATGGACAAAAAGGAACTAGTCCTATTGCAGCAGCTAGCAAAGAAGGGGTTATTTTAAAAATTAGCATGGACAATGAAAAAGCCTATGCGCAAGTGGAAAGAACTATAGAAGTGCCAGCTTCTTATAAGCATATGAGATTAATTGTGCATCAGAACCAACATTTAATTTACAATGTTGAATTTAAAGGGGAAGAACGTCAAGTGCAAAAAGTAGGCCTGCCTATTGATGAACTTCCTACAGGTTTGGTGCAATTTTCTTTATTTACCAATGATTGGTTGCCAATAGCTGAAAGAATAATATTAGTGAATAATCGTTTACACGAGTACAATGCCAATCTGAATGTGGGTATTGTCAATATGAATAAAAGAGGTAAAAATGTACTTGAAATAACAGTGAAAGATACTGCGGCCTCTAATATGTCAATAGCTATTACTGACGCCTCCATTGTTATGCCAGAGCAGCAAACTATTTATTCCGATTTTCTTTTAAGTAGTGAAATTAAAGGCAAGGTATATAATCCTGCCTATTATTTTACAAGCGATGCCGATTCGATAGCAGCGCATTTAGATTTAGTCATGTTAACTAACGGATGGCGCAGATTTGATTGGGCTAAAGTGAAGGCAGGCTTATTACCTACACTTACTTACCCAAGAGAAACAGAGTTAATGAAACTAACTGGTAAATTATATGGAGGTACGATTGCAAAATCTACTGATAATCTTTTATTGAATTTAATTATTCATGCAAAGGATAGTTCTAATAAAATGTTATTTGTGCCTCTTGCAAAAGATGGAAGCTTTGAAGATAAATCGGTATTCTTCTATGATACATCGAGAGTTTATTATTCTATCAATGGTAAGTCAAAACTAGAAAATCAATCGGTTGTTCAATTTGAAAATGGATTATTGAAGCAAGAGTTCAAAAAATTACAAGTGGAGCCAGATGGTTTTCAATCCTATACCACCGATAGTTTAGCGAGGGCCAAACTAAATTTATTTTTTTTAGAACAAGAAAAACAAAGAAAATTATTAGCCTCAATGACTTTATCTGAAGTAGTAGTGAAGTCCAGGGTTAAAACACCGGTTCAATTATTAGAAGAAAAATATGCAAGAGGCCTTTTTTCTGGTACAGATGGAACCTCTTTTGATTTATCCTCCGATGGGATGGCCATAGGAGCAATTGATGTACTTAGTTTTTTGCAAGCAAGAGTACCTGGTTTAAGTATTTCAGTGGGAGGGTCACAAGCCTCTGCTACATGGAGAGGATCTAAAACCGATTTCTTTGTCAATGAATTTAATACACCCATTGAACAAGTACAAAATATGAATATTGCGGATATCGCTTTTATCAAAGCCATTAGACCACCTTTCTTTGGTTCATCTAATGGAAGTAGTGGCGGTAGTGGAGGGGCCATTGCTATATATACTAAACGTGGTGGTGCAAACAAATCCAATAATCTTAATAGTAAAGGCATGGAATATGTGGTCTTGGGAGGCTATTCTATATTTAAGGAATTCTTTCATCCAGAGTATGATAAACCTACAGCCAGTTTTGAAGCAGATAATAGAACCACCTTATATTGGAACCCCTATGTATTAACCAATAAAAGAAGCCCCAGAGTAAGAATTGAATTTTACAATAACGATATTAGTAAAAAACTACAAATAGTATTAGAGGGTATGAATGCAAATGGGAAATTAGCCCGTGTAGTGAAGTATATAGAGTAAAAGAAGTAGATAGAGTAAAAATTTCTTTATAGAACTAGCTTAGATGGTTCATCTGTATTTATTTTAGTATTTTTTGTTTAATTTTTTCTTAGTTAAAATTGGTTAAAAATTAAACAACTTTTACAATGAAAATATTTATTCAACAATCATCAGTATTACAAACAACTGATAGTTAATAATTTATATTGAAATATTTCTTTTTTATTACCTTTTTGTTAAATATTTCCCATTTCAATGACCTAAATTTATTTTTTTCAATTAGATTTGAGGGAATAGACTTTAGTAAGTGGTTTTCATTTACTAAAATCTTTTGCTTAGTAAAATTTGGCTAATAATTAAACAATAAAACATGAGTAAAAAAATCCTTATGAGTGTTTGCGCATTTCTACTGACTATAATGGTTGGTTATGCTCAAACAATTAAAGTAACCGGTAAGGTTCTTGACGAAAAAAATGCCCCTGTTGCTGGCGCTAGTATTCTAGAAAAAAGCACAAAGAAAGGACTTACTGCTGACGCTAATGGTAATTTTACTATTACAGTGAATCAAAAAGGCGCAGTTTTAGTTGCTTCTGCCTTAGGCTTTGAAGGCGCTGAAGTTCCTGTTACAGGAAACACCATCACTATCAGATTAACTTCTGAAGTAAAAGCTTTAGCCGATGTAGTTGTAACAGGAGTGGGTGCTGCTACTTCAAAGAAAAGATTAGGTGTTGCAGTTGAAAATGTTACCCTATCTAATCAAGTTAAAGTTGCCACTGGTGATGTTGGTCAACAATTAGTTGGTCAAATTGCGGGTGCACAAATTCAAAGTACCAATGGTTCTCCAGGCCGTCCTTTACAAATTTTATTGCGTGGTATTAACACTGTACAAGGTGGTACCTCTCCAATGATTTTAATTGATGGAATTGAAGCACGTGCAACAAGTTTAAACTCCATTGACGTAAATATTATAGAAAGAGTGGAGGTAGTACAAGGTGCTGCTGCTGCTTCTTTATATGGTGCGCAAGGTGCGAATGGTGTAATTCAATTATTTACTAAAAAAGGTAAACAAGGTAAGATGAATATTGAATTTAGTTCATCTACTACCAATAACTCATTACTAAATATTGGTGGGTTAGCAAAAGCGAATTTTCATGCCTTTGTTACCGATGGTTCTAATAATGTTTTAACAGGTTCTGGAGCTATTATGACATTAGATCCTAAAACATTAGTGTTTAATGGTGATGTACAATACAACTCATTAGGCGTAGAAGGTCTTGCTGGTGCAAAGTATACTAGTATTCAAAATAAGCCTTATGACGCTAATTTAAAATACTACGATCATTATAAGCAACTTTTAGGCGATGGATATGCGCACAATGCTTCCTTAACTATTTCTGGAGCGGGTCCAAAAGTAGACTACTTATTTTCTGGGTCTACCAATATGCAAAATTCAAACTTCATTAATAACGGAGACTACCAACGTTCTAATTTAACAAGTAAGATTGGTTTAGAATTAGCAAAAGGTTTAAAGTTTACAACTACTTCTCAATTGGTGTATACTAAGAATACTTTGAATGATCAAACAGGTCGTAGCATATTCTTTGCTTTGAATAACGCTCGTCCATTTGTTGATTTTGCTCAAAAAGATTTAGATGGCAACTATGCAACCTTTTTTGGTGCTGCTGCTGGTGTAAACCACTCTAATCCTTTTTACACAAACAATTACTCAAGAACTTTAATTGAAAAAGTAGATGTAATTCAAAACTTTAATTTAAACTATCGTTTACCTAAGTTTTTAGAATTGGATGCTAAATACGCAATTAACTATTCTAATACAAATACAAATTATTACTATGACGATCAGTCTGGTAATGCCAATGCTGTACTACAAGGAAGATTTACAAGTAACTACAATCCTAATAGTTCAGCCAATGGTACCACCACTGGTGAGATTGATAATTATGTAAATAGAACAGTGTTCCAAAACTTTATTGGAACAGCTAGTTTTAAAACAGACTTCCAAAAGGATTTTAATATCAATATTCCTTTAAGAACCTCCACAACAGCTGCATTTGATTACCGTAATAGCTTTTATAAATCTTATGGTGCTTATGCTTATGATGGTCCAGGTTACTCGCCTTGGAATTCTTCTCAAGCTGCGAACTTTAAAACTTTTACAGACTATGTTGAGCCATTTATTACTTATGGTATACTTGCGAATCAACGTTTTGATTGGTCTGATTTTGCAGGTTTCTCTGTAGGTGTTAGAAGTGACTATTCTTCTGCTTTCGGATCGGGTGCAACTGCACAAACTTTCCCAAGAGGAGATGCATTTCTTGCTTTACATAAATTAAAGCCATTTGAAAAACTTAAATTAGACAACTTTATTAACGAGTTTAAATTAAGAGCAGGTTATGGTGAGGCGGGTATCCAACCAGGTGCCTTCCAACGTTTCCCAGTATTAAGTGCTGTGAACCTTGGTGCGAATAGCGATTTCGTTTCTCCAATTACTACTCCAAATAAAAATTTATCGGTAGAGTTATCAAAAGAAACAGAATATGGTGCTGACTTAGGATTTAACTTGCTTCGTGGCAAGTGGTTAAAAACTGCCAATGTTTCTGCTACTTTATGGAAGAGAGAAACAGTGAATGCAATTTATAGTGTAGACGCTGCGCCTTCAACAGGTGTGGGTGGAACATTAGACAATGCCTTTGGTTTAGGTTCTAATGGTGTGCAAGCTTCATTAAACTTAAATGTATATACTGGTAAAGATTTAACTTGGGATTTCATCACGAACTATTCTCAACAAACTTCTGAAATTACTTATGTAAAAGGACCTCCAGTAGTTATTACTTCTGGTGCGGGTAGCGTAGGTATTACATTAAAGCAAGGATATAAGATTGGACAATTCTTCGGATACAAAATGATGAAGTCTTTGGATGATATTAATCCAGTAACAGGTACTGCGTATATCCCAGAAGCAAATCGTGGATTATATGAAGTTGTACATACTACTGTCGGCGGAGACTGGGTAGTGAATAAAGCTACTAAGCAAGCAGTTGCTTTGCCAGGCCAATATAGCTTGGGTGATCCAAATCCAAAATTCAATATGAGTTTTATTAACAACTTGAACTACAAGAATATTGTTTCATTTAATATGCAATGGGATTGGGTATCAGGTGCGCATTTATACAACCAAACAAAACAATGGATGTACCGTGATGGTATTCATCATGATTATGATAATCCAATTACTATTGATGGTCAAACTTTTGCCTATACTGCTTTTTATCGTAGTATGTATGCAGGTGGTGCCGCTAATGGAACTAAAAACTACTTCTATGAAGATGCAAGTTTTGTTCGTTTAAGAAACGTTTCTGTTGGTGTAGACTTAGCAAAACTGGTTAAAATCAAAGCAATTAGTCGTTTACAATTAGTATTGTCAGGACGTAACTTGGTAACCTTCACTCCATACTCTGGTATGGATCCAGAGGTTAACTACTCTACTAACTCTGCTTTCGACCGTGGTTTAGATCACAATACAATTCCTAACACTAAACAATATACTATTGGTTTGAATGTTGGATTTTAAACCTTAACTAATTAAAATTATCAGATATGAAGTATAATAAATTTTTAGTCGGAATATTGGGATTAACCTTAAGCTTAACAGCTTGTAAGAAAGATCTTGATATCTCTAATACTAACTTACCTACACCGGAGAGTGCTCAAAATGAGCCTGGTGTTCTTTCTTTCGCGCAAGGCGCAATTTATCGTAATGGATTTTACGATTTAAAATACTCTGATGGTGTTTACGGCCGTTACTGGGCGGGCACTATCGGATTCCAAGAACTAATGGGAGACATTATTGGTGCAGAGGCTGCAAATGCTTACATGAACCAAATTGGCTGTCCTAATAAAGTAACCTTGGACGATGGTACTGTTGTTTTAAACCCTGCAAGCATCAAGACACAATATGAATTATGTCGTTATGTAAATCAAAATGCGCAAGGTGGAAGTAATACTACAAACTACCAATGGTCATACATGTATAATATGATTACTGCAGCTAACGGTGTCTTAGATTTATGTAAAAATGTAACTTTCTCAGGTACAGGTGCTGAATCTAAAAAAGCAACTGTGAAAGCTTGGGCATATTGGTGGAAAGGATATGCATATGGTCAAATTGGCTCTATGTATTATGCGGGTATTATTCAAAATAATGCACCATCTATGGCAGCTACTAATGGTAACTATGTTACTAAAGAAGCCATTATTAAAGAATCTAATGCTAACTATGATAGTTGTGCAACTGCTTTAGGTTCAGCCTCAAGTACTGCCGATTATACAGCCACTATTACTAAATTAGTACCTTCTTTCTTACAAAAAGGTAAAGGTGGTGCATTAACTGTTGATATGTGGAAGCGCAATATCAATACCATGAAAGCGCGTAATATTTTAGTTAATACTCCAGTATCTGCAATGTCTGCAGCTCAATGGAATACTATTCTAACTTTAACTACAGATGGTGTTAAGTCTACCGATTTAATTTTTACGGCTCGTACCGATGCAGCTGGTTCTTTCATAGAAAATACAGTGGCTGATAAAACTTCTCAAACAAGTGCTACTGGTTCTACCAACACTTATAAATTAAGTGAGCGCTGGGTACAAGATTTTAGAACAGGAGATAAGCGTAAAGACAATAACGTATTAGCATTGTCATCCGTTGGTTTGTTTAATACAGACCGTGGTAATGTTTTCAATACTCGTTACACACTTAAAAATGGCGGTAACGCTTTAGCGGGTGTAGTAACTTATTCTAATACTACTTCTGGTGCAAATGAAATTACTATTGCAGCCACTTATGAAGAAAATGAATTAATGAAAGCGGAAGCTTTAATTAAAACAGGATCTATTGACTTAGGTGTAAAATCTATCGACGCAGTAAGAACCTACCAAGGTGCAGGTTTAGCTGCCATTGGTGCTGGTGCCACTGCAGCTGATGCTTATGAAGAATTAAGAGCTGAGCGTAGAATTGGTTTAGCTTTTAAAGGTTTATCTTTTTATGATGCGCGTCGTTGGGAAATTATTGCTCCTGACAAATCGCGTGCTAACTGTGTAGTTGTTTCTTCTTCTGCAAAAGTAAATACAAAAGCGACCATTGTTTATGGATACTTGGATTATTGGGATGTTCCAGATAATGAGTTGGCATACAATCCGCCAGCTTCAGGAGCTGCTCCAGTGAAGAATCCTAAACAATAGTTAAATAGTTTAGATTTATAAAAACAAGACCCATTTGGGTCTTGTTTTATTTCCGGGATATTTATCTTTATATAAAATATAGCAAAATGAAAAAGCAGTTATGGTTACTTGTTTTTTTAATGTCTTTAGTTCAATTGAGTAATGCTCAAGCTAACAATATTAATACCACCGGAAAATTTGGTAGTCAAATTTTCTTAAGTGATGTGTATGGGCGTGCTTTTGAAAATAAGTATGGAGACATTAATGGGTCTGCTTATTTTATACCAGACTATAAATTTTCAACTATTATTTTATCAGATGGTAGAAAGTATTACAATGTAAAAGCTAAATTAAACTTAGTAGAACATGAAGTAGTATTCAAGTCAAGTAGTGGTGAGGAAGGCTTTATTGGCAAGGGTATGGTATCAACCATTTCAATAGTCGATTCTACTAAGCAAGGTATTAAAAATTATACATTTCAATCGGGGTTTCCCAAAATAGACAATCAAGCTAATTTCAATTTTTATGAAGTATATATTACTGGCAAGGCAACTCTATTAAAATCCATTAATAAAAGTATTGAAGAGCGTTTGAACGAACTTTCTGGTGAGAAATCGAAAGAATTTATGGTCCGTGAAAATGTCTATATCTATATAGGCGGAGAAATGAAACGTATTAAAAAAGAGAAAGAATTTTTTATCAATATTTTAGCCGATCAGGCAGCATCTGTTAATCAGTATTTGACAACCAATAAAATTAATTTTAAAAACGAAGACCAAATTATAAAGCTGATCGAATTCTATAACTCATTATAAAATGAGGGGCTATTCAAACCTTTTCAAGCTTTCTATGTTATTATTTATATTAACAATATTATTATGAAATTAGTATACCTATTTATTGGACTTGGCCTAGTATTCATTGTATTTCAATCGTTTAGAAGCATTTCGGCTGCTAAAGTTGAAAAGCAGAAGTACCGTGTGGTTAAAATTGAAGAGGGCTTTGAGATTCGCTTTTACCCCAAGGCGATGTTTGCAACTATTCAGTCAAGCGGCACTAATTACAAGCAGGTGGCTAGTAGTGGCTTTAGAAAATTAGCTGGTTATATTTTTGGAGGTAATGATCAAAGTAAAAGTATTGCCATGACAGCTCCCGTTAGAATGGAGATGAGCGACAATGGTTCAGCCATGAGTTTTGTCATGCCTCAAAAGTATGATGCCTCTACTTTGCCTAAGCCCAAAGATGCTACCGTTCAAATTAAAGAGTCAAAAGAAAGCTATGAAGCAGTAATTGCCTTTGGAGGATATGCCAATGATGAAAAAATAAAAGAGCATACAGATAAATTAGTAACCCTATTAAATAAGAAAAATATTAAGATTATAGGTGGCTTTAATTTCTTAGGTTACAATGCACCTTTTGAATTTTTCGGTCGCAAAAACGAAATATCTATTCCTGTAGAATGGAAAGAATAAGTAATAAGAAATAAATAATAAATAAGGGAAGTAAATCATAAATATAACAGATAATAAATAATTTAATTTTCAATGGCAACATTTTTAGTAGTAGGAGGTTCATCGGGTATTGGTTTGCAAGTATCGAATCAATTAGCGGCGGCAGGTCATACAGTGCATGCAACCTATAATACACATATAGTGGAAGCAGGAGCTAATATTCATTACCATCCTTTAAATGTGTTAGATGAAAATATAAATTTAGATTTTTTACCTGCCTCTATTGAAGGTATTGTGTATTGTCCAGGAGCTATTAGTTTAAGACCATTTAATAGAATTCCTGCCGACGATTTTATAAAAGACTATACTTTACAAGTAGTAGGTGCTGTCAAAGTAATTCAAGCTGCACTGCTTAAATTAAAAGAAAGTAAAAACGGATCCATTGTTTTATTCTCCACAGTAGCCGTTCAATTAGGTTTAAATTTTCATTCATTAGTGGCAAGTTCAAAAGGAGCCATTGAGGGTTTAACCAAGGCTTTGTCAGCTGAATTAGCACCTACTATTCGAGTGAACTGCATAGCGCCTTCCTTAACGAATACGCCTCTAGCAGCTAGTTTATTGAATTCAGATCAAAAAATAGATGCTAATGCACAAAGGCATCCCCTAAAAAGGGTGGGTAGGCCATTAGATATTGCTAATGCAGTTGAATTTTTATTAACTGATAAGTCAAGCTGGGTAACCGGTCAAATTTTATCTATTGACGGAGGTATGAGCACCATTAAATTATAGTCTTTACATTTTTACTGGGGTAGACTTTTTATTTCTTCCTTTCTATTTCTTTGTTTAACTCTTCAATATCTACCGACCTCTCCGTCATATCTCCTAAAAGATTTCTAGAAAAATAATCAGCAGTTTTCCAGAACCAATACTCGCTCATATCACCAAAACCATGTCTTTGAGTTGGGAGTATTAACATATCAAAACGCTTATTGGCTTTAATTAAGGCATTCACCACGCGAATGGTATTAGAAGGATGTACATTATTATCAATTTCACCATGTATGAGTAATAATTTTCCTTTTAAATTTTTGGCAATATCTGGGTTCTTGTCAATCATGTAAGA
>Ga0214919_10004274_pt1 | contig 20972 bp, 19 predicted proteins | sample LL1503_MetaG_FD_177994 | JGI IMG/M metagenome (GOLD analysis project Ga0214919, IMG submission 177994) | Freshwater microbial communities from Lake Lanier, Atlanta, Georgia, United States - LL-1503 | ecosystem: Environmental > Aquatic > Freshwater > Lake | place: USA: Georgia | collected... | reverse complement strand
TTTTTAAATTAAGTGTAATTGTTAATCCTAATACAGCATTATCAAATGTTGTTTCATAAAATGCTGAAACATTTTGGAGTCTAATAAATTTTATTTTTTTAATTGACCCTAATTGCATTTTTAAACCTGCATTCAGCTGTGTGAATTTTTCAATTGAAAATAGCGCTTTCATTTCAGGCGAAAACATGGCTACAATACTATCATTTTTATTTTCGTTTAAAAAAGATACCAATTTTGTAGATACTAGTTTGTAATTCCCTTTTTCAACTTGAGCAACAGCAAAATTGAACAGGAATAGAGAAATTAATACAATAAAGTATGTTTTCATAGTGCTCAAGATACGTTTAAACAACAAATTGACATGAATATCAAACGGCTTATTAATTTAAAAACCCAGATAATTAAAAGAATTACCGAACTTCAAATTGCTTTTGAAATGAAGTACAAATATAAAAAAGTGCCTCTCACATGAACAATATGAATGACAAAAAACCATATATGAATCGCTCTTTATTAATAATCCTTTTAAGTATTACCATTGTAAATGTCTGTAACGCTCAAATTGCAAAAGAATATACCACTTGGAATCCAGCAAAGGATTCATTGCGTGTTTTAGAAGGACAAGCATGGCCAAATGAAGTAAAAAGCTTCTACGATCGTTTACCTGCAAAAGCAGAATCCTTAGTGCGGAAACCGGTTTGGGACCTTTCTAGAAACGCTGCCGGATTACAACTACGCTTTCAAACAAATGCCGATGAAATCATTGTAAAATATATGGTTACGGGCCAACATCAAATGCCGCATATGCCAGCAACAGGTGTTAGTGGAATTGACCTTTATGCTAAAACCATTGACGGCAAATGGTCATGGGCTGCAGGTAAGTATGCTTTTGGCGATACAATTGTATACCGATTTACCAATCTCAGCACCAACGACCAACATGTAAAAGACCATGAATACAATCTGTATCTCCCATTATACAATACAGTAAAATGGATGGAAATCAGTTATCCAAAACAAAGCTCATTTAAACCTTTAAAATCAAATAGAGAAAAGCCAATTGTTGTATATGGAACTTCCATTGCACAAGGTGGTTGCGCCTCTAGGCCCGGATTGGCTTGGACAAATATTTTGCAAAGAAAATTAGACCGACCAATTATTAACCTTGCATTTTCAGGAAATGGTAGATTAGAAGATGAGTTGATTGATATGATTTCTGGTATTGATGCTAATCTATTTGTATTAGATTGTTTACCAAATTTAACAGGCGTATATGTTACCAATGGCGAGTTGCATAAACGACTAGTGAATGCAGTAGTTGCATTACAAGCAAAAAAACCAGGCATCCCAATACTACTAACTGAACACGATGGATTTACCGATGAAGGCATGAATCCTCAAAGAAAAAAAGATTACCAAGAGCCAAATAAAGTAATGACAGAAGTGATAGATTCATTATGGAAAGCTGGCGTAAAAAATATCTACCGCTTAACAAAAGAAGAAATTAATCAAGATATTGAAAGTACCGTTGATGGAATACATCCAAATGATATAGGGATGATGCATTATGCAGACGCTTATGAAAAAAAGATTAAATCAATCTTATTAAATAACCAAGGAAAAAGCAGCACAACCATTCCTGTTACACAAAGAAGAGATGCGTCAACTTATGATTGGGAAACACGCCATAATCAAATAATACAATACACAAAAGAAAATCAACCACGTATTGCATTTATTGGAAATTCTATTACCCATTTTTGGGGTGGCAACCCTGTTTCGTCAAGGATAAATGGCAAACAAACCTGGGAAAAATATTTTGGTTCAAAACAGGTAGTTAATATGGGCTTTGGTTGGGATAGAATTGAAAATGTTTTATGGAGAGTATATCATGGAGAGCTAGATAATTTTTCTCCAGAACAAATTGTATTAATGATTGGTACTAATAATTTACAGATGAATACAAATGAAGAAATCATTGAAGGACTTCAACTATTAATCAACGCAATTAAATTAAAACAACCCAAAGCAAAATTAATAATGATGGGTATCCTACCAAGAAGAGGAATGGAAGAAAGGGTTGTTGAAGTCAATAAATTAATCAAAAGAATTTCTTCAAAAGAAAAAATAAACTATGCCGATGCCAGAAAATCATTAGTGCAGGGAGCTGATAGCAAAATAGAAGAATCATTATTTTCCGATGGATTACATCCTAATGAAAAAGGCTATGATAAAATTGGCGCTTTTATAGAAAGGAAGCTCAAAAAATAAATTTAATTTGTTGATATCAAATAAAAAAATCGCTGCAATTAAAGCCAGTCTGGCTATTTAAAATCATTTAAATTATTTTTTTATTTAATGCGTTTTATTTTTTATAAAAATATTTTACAGTTTCTATTTGATACTTATATTTGAAAAAAAAATGAAAGATTTACGTTACCCAATAGGCAATTTTGAATTTAAGCCTTTTGATGAAGAGACAAAAAAAGGATGGTTAAATGATATTAAGAATTTACCAAATGATCTAGAACTTGTTGTTAAAGATTTAAACAAAGCTCAATTAGAAACTCCATACCGAGATGGTGGATGGACAGTGCAACAAGTGGTGCATCATTTAGCAGATAGCCACATGAATTGTTTTGTATATTTTAAATTAACACTAACCGAAGAATTACCTACAATAAAAGATTATAGTGAAAATGACTGGTCAAATACAACAGATGTTTTAAATACTCCAATAACATTTTCCATTAACTTATTGTATGCCTTGCACCAAAGGTGGTTAGACTTATTAAGCAGTTTAACTAATGAAGAATGGCAAAGAAAGTTTTACCATCCCACTCATAAAGTAGAAATTAGTTTATGGGATATGTTCGCAGTCTATTCATGGCATGGCAAACACCATATTGCGCACATTAAAAACTTAATAGAAACTAAAGGTTGGTAAAAAATAAAATTTAACTAGATAGAGTCTGTTACTTTTTAACAACTTCTTATTCGCATTAATTCGTTGGAGCAATAGGCCCTTTGCGAATTGATTTTACTTGCACTGGCCATTGCACTGGCTGTCCGGTTCTTTTATCAGTTGAAATATTAGCTTTATCTCTTGGTAAAGTTGCATTGTCTTCGCAAGCCATATACACCATAATAGCTGTTAGAATGGCATTACTTTGCAAATCATCAAATATTACTTTATCATACGTATCTCTATTTGTATGCCATGTATAATTAAAATAAGACCAGTTTAAAGAGCTTAAAGAAAAGCCTGGTGCCCCAACGGCTACAAAAGAGGCAAAGTCACTACCTCCACCCCCTGGTGCGCCAGGAAAATTAGTTTTAACTGAATCTTTGATATTACTTGGAGCTGCTGCTAACCAACGGGTAATAAATTCACCAGCGTGTTGAAAGCCTTGTCCAGATATATTCACTATCCTTCCTGTTCCATTATCTTGATTAAACAATGCTTGAAGTTTACTAACAATTTCAGGATGGTCTTCAACAAATGCTCTAGAGCCATTCAAGCCTTGTTCTTCGCTTCCCCAATGTCCAACTAAAATAGTGCGTTTAGGATTTGGATACACCAATTTTAAAATGCGCATCGCTTCCATCATGGTTAATGTTCCTGTTCCATTATCAGTTGCACCTTGTCCGCCATCCCAAGAATCAAAATGTGCAGATAGCATTACATATTCATCAGGTTTTTCAGTTCCTTTTATTTCTGCAATGGTATTAAATGATGGAACAACTCCTAAATCTTTTGAATCTGTTTGAATACTAATAATAGGATTGTCATTAGATTCAACCAAGCGATACAAGGTTCCATAATCTTCCAAAGCTATATCAACAGTTGGAATTTTTGAAGTGTACGCATTAAAAATTTTATCAACGCCAAAACCACTCGACCAGTTATTGGTTAATACGCCTACTGCTCCTGCTTTTTCTAAAATGATTGGAAGCATTCTTGTAGAATAACCTGTTTTATTTAAGCGTTTACGCCAAGCATCTGTTTGTTCGGTACGTTCTTTTTTTAATTTATCAAAAGATTCTTTGGTAGCAAATTGTTGCCAGTTATCATCGGGCCTTCCTGTTGGTTGATTCATTGAAATCATTACAAATTTTCCTTTTACATTGGGTAACCAATTCGCAAAAGCAGCTGAATCCACAAGATCTGGAATGATAATCAATGCTGCTTTAATATACTTCCCTTTGGTTGACGGGCTCCAAGATAATTGCGTTCCTTCTAAACTTTTTACTCTTGGAGAAAGCATATCAATATGTGTGATACCTCGTTCCCAGCCTTTCCATTCACCCCATTGTTCGTTGCGTGCAGTTATACCCCAACCAGCATATTTTTCAACAGCCCAATCGTTGGCTTTTTTCATTTGAGGTGTGCCCACTAATCTTGGCCCGATTTTATCAAATAATTCGTGCGCCAATGTTTTCAATTGTGAATGATTGTTTTCTTCCAGTACTATTTTTTCTACAATAGTTTGTGCAGATAAAATATTGACTGAAAATATACCTACAATCATAATAAGCTTTGTTATACATCCAATACAACTAAAGCGCAGAGTTTGATTTTTTTTCATATGCTTAAATTTAAGTAAAAAACAAAGGACCCACCAATTAAAGTGTGTCCTTTTTTTATGATGTTATAAATTGTATTTCTAGCTATTATTTTATCAGATGATTTTTAAGATCCGTTACCTCAGACGAACATATTTGATCCATCACCTGTTTCAACTGAACTTTTAAACTTGAAATCATATGATCGCCGCCTTCTTGGCCTAAGGCAGCAACTGCATACATAAAGCTTCTCCCTAAAAATGCAAAATCAGCACCACTAGCAAGGGTTCTGGCAATATCAGGACCTGAGCGTAAGCCACTATCCATCATGATTTTAATTTGATTGCTGTATTTTTCAACAATGGGATGCAATGATTTAATACTAGATTGGCCCGGATCTAATTGCCTTCCACCATGGTTAGATACAATCACACCATCTAATCCAAGCCTGATGGCCATTTCTGTATCTTCTTCAGAAGCGATCCCTTTAATTACCAGTTTTCCTTTCCAACGGTCTCTGATTGCAGCAATTTTTTGTTCGTTCAAACGGCCCGAAAAAGTAGCATTCATAAACTGGCCCAACTGTTTCATATTTAAGTTCTTAGGCATATAAGGTTTCATGGTTGCAAAAGAAGGTTGCCCATAATACAAAGTTTTTAAAGCCCACTCTGGCCTGCCCATAATTTGGATGATATTTTTTAAGGTCATTCTAGGTGGCATAGCCAAGCCATTTCTGATGTCTCGGGGTCTGTACCCAAAAGTTGGCACGTCACTTAATATAACTAAAACCGGATAACCCGCCGCTTCAACTCTATCAATAATTTTATCTCGAATATCATTTTCTGCTGGATGATATAATTGAAACCATGCTTTTCCTTCTGTCAATTCTCCTATTCTTTCTACGCTGCTTGTTGAAACTGTGCTTAAAATAAAAGGGATATTGTGTTTAAAGGCAGCTTTTGCTAAAATCTCAGGTGCATTAGGCCAAACCAATCCTTGAAGGCCTATCGGCGAAATACCAAATGGAGCATCATAAACATGTCCAAATAATTCGGTGTTTAATTTTGCGTCTTTATGTGCCCTTAAATAATAGGGCTTCAATTCAATATCCCTAATTTCTTTTGTATTCTTATAAAGGTTTACGTCTTCATTACAACCTCCATCCAGATATTCAAAAGCAAATTTTGGGATTTTTGATTTTGCTTTTTTAATCAGGTCATCAATAGCGGGATACTTAGGATTATAAGAAAGTTGCATGAGGTGTTTTTAAATGATAATATGTAAAATGCAAATAATTTATTCAAATATATCAATTAGTTGGTATTTACCGTCATGGGCTTTCAAAGCTTAAGGGATAGTGACAAAAAAAGGACTCACGATTTACATGCTCCTTTTATTGCACCGCATTTTGTATGCCCTAAGACAACAATAATTTTTGCACCTGCTACCTTACATCCAAACTCCATACTACCCAAAATATAAATACCCTCATTCACTTGCTTCTACCATAATAGAAATGGCACATTTGCAAAACTTTTTCATGAACCACTTGCCATCACTAACAGATTTTTCAAAAAGTAAAAGTGAATCTGAAATAATAAAATATTTAGAAGATCTTGTATTTAAAAGTATTCTTAACTAATCAGCCTGTACAACAACAAAATATATTTTTGAATGTATTTCATAATTTATTTACCTAGCAACCGCCTATACGAGGTGCCCGTTTATAAATTATTTTAAGTTTGGAAAAATACAACTGAAACCTCTAGCAATAGTGGTCTCTTTTTTTATAATATTTATATACTAAATAAAATATTATAATGCTTATAGGGACTAATAATAAACACAAATTGAATGGTTTTGAATAAGTTTCATTTCTTTTTGGAAAATGAAACTTATTATCAGTATTTAAAATATTAGTTATCTGTTTTGTGTTACTAGGGACTATTTTTAATAAAGTAAAATGGTTGTACAGTTTGCTAAAAGCGGTAAATGAAATTGTTGTTGGCAAGAAATGATCATTGCTTATATCAAAAAAAATGCTTGTTTCATGCGCTAATTGGACTTTATCATTAATAAGTTTTAAATCATCATCACCATTAATTTTCAAATTACTTTTAACTAAATCTAGGATTAATTTTTGCATTTCAAGTGGACTGATACTGTCCATATTCATTTTAGGATATTTCTCTTTAATAGCTAATTGACAAGTATATAATGGTGCAGTTATAAATACAGACCATTTTTTATTTTCATTTTGAATAATTGAAATAGTGGATACCTGCGGATTATGTGCATATCCATTTACTACAAATAGTAACAATATTGTTAAACACCCTATTTTAAGCATGAATGTTTGGTTTATTATAATGTAACTAAAAACGAACCAGGAACACCTCTGAAGCTATTGATAAAACTATTAGATCCAGCATCTGCAACATGATAATGATAGCCTCTTTTTGAATCATAATGGCCTCTACTTGCATCAAGTCCTGTACTCTCTTTACCCGCTTCATCTAAATTTTCAAATAACCCATATCCATCCATTGCATAGCCAATCATTGCTGCATGCGCATCGGATTGTTTTATTTTTGTAGTTTTTCCAGTCGCAGCATGATAATGATAGCCGGTAGCTCCATTTACATGTCCTCCTGCATCATCAAATGGCGCTAAAGTATAGGCGCCTAATATTGCTTGAGTAGGAGCAGGTGGATCAAAATTAATGCCATTAAATGCAATGCCTACAACACCACCCATTCCCAAAATTGGTACGGTATTTTTCGATTTAACAGGCTTAACAGGGATATAATATATTTTTTTAATTCCTGGGAAATAAGAGGGAAGACATTGAACACAATAGTTTTTATACAAGGGGTCTACATTGGGTTTGGCAGCAGCTTCACATGCCGCCTTAGTATCGGTAACATTGATTGCGCCAGTGGTTGCATTGTATAGTTTCCAAGTAGTATTTGAATAAAAGGTGGCTAAGTTTTTAATAAATGGACCATCAACATCATATAATTTACCACCTTCAAACCAAATGCCGCCTTTATCAATGCCATCATTTATGTTAGTTGGACACCATGGTCCTTGGATATGATCACTAGGGGTATTATTTGATATAATTTTATAGCACATTACGGTTGACCCATCGGCGATTGTTTGACTTACCTTAGTAATACTTTCAGTTAATCCAGCTGTTAAAAAAAGAGTAGGATTAACTTCTATAACAACAGAATCTTCGGAGGTTGAAGTTGTATTAGTAATGGTTGTATTGTTACTTGACTTATTACAAGAAATAGCTGCAAAAGCTATCAAAATGCTTGATATTCTGAGTATGTTAATATTCATAAGTAAATGTTTAGATATTAGATGCATTAAATTTAATAATCCTTCGAAAAAAATAATGTTACTATTACCGAAGGAAGTTTATAGCCTAATCAACTACATTATAGCTAAGTTTTAATCGAAAAAGAACTCATAACAAGTTTAAAGTAGGGTGAAGAATTTGCTTTAAAGGTACTGGTAGAAAAGTATCATGATAACACACAAAAAGATGATTATATAAAACTTATCTAAACGCATGAATATAGCGTTTCGGTTTTTCACAAATAACCGACGCATTTCAATTGTATTAAATATTTAATAGTAATACCCGAAAATAATATTCATTTCATCTTCACTGGTTAATCCGAAGTTCACTATTTTATTAGTGGTATTGTTATAGGTCACCACACTGGTCAATCCTTCGCCTGCTTTCAGCTGAATAGGTGTGGCAAGGTTGATTACTAAGGGGTGCTCCCAATCTGTATTTTCATAAACGACCTCTCCATTTCTGGTTCCACCCAGAATTTTAATTTGAAATTTTTCACCCAACTTGTGAAAATGCGAGGTAAGTGTAATTACGGTTACTGGCTGAGTAAAGGTGTAATCGGTGCTTATTGTTTTGCGTGAACTAGCCGGAATAGAAAAATTATAATTGGCAAAGTTTATAGACTGCGCCTCTTTTACAACGTTTGCCTGAGGCACTGTATACATATTGATATAATTCTCGCCAGTTAAATTGGTTGTCTGTTTATTAAAATAATGTGCATTCAGGTCAAGCGCAGTGGCCGGGGGAACTTTCAGGGCAACGCCTGCAGGAAATGTATAGGTTGTATTTACATCTGTACCGCCAGCCAAAAATATATGGTTCTGCATTTGTGCAAACGTAGTTATGTTAATACTAGCGTCTGCATTATATAAATCCCTCAATGTATTTACGGGTGGCAACGACGTAGTACTTTGAAACCCATATAAAACAAAATGGTGACTGTTTGGCCGCCCCTGCATGATAAATTTATTTACATAAACCGTGGAAGTATTAGGGGTATTTCTGTTAACAAACACTTCGCGTTCTGTGTTAGGGCTTACTGAGAAAGTATTGATCGCTAATTGAAATCCTTCTGCAGCGGTGGGTGCCTTCATGGGTACAAAAACCTGACTGCATGCTGCATTATTAGTCAGTATGGTTTCATCAACAACACTTCCACTTTTGGGGGCACCTTTTATTATCCATTGTTTGATAAATTCTATCTGTCCCAGGGTTAAATTATTACCCCCCAGTGGCATCAAAGCACCATATTGAGAAGTTGACTGACAATCAATTTTTTGATACAACAAACTACTTAAATAATCGCCCGGCTTTACCCTAACCAGGCCGGCTGTTTTTGCTGCCGCATTTTTTGAAATGATATTAATTAAATTATCGTATGCAGTTGCTGAAGTTAACAGTAGGTTATGCTGAATATAGTTAGCATCGCTGGCAGATGCATGACAACCACTTGTTGCGCAGGAAGGTGTGAGAATATTGTCCTGAATAATTGTCCAGGTATTTTTTACAGAATTGCCTCCAGCAATTGCCTGGTTGGTATTTTTTGTGCAGGACTCCATCGAAAAAGAAACGATTATTATTGCAGTTAAAATGATTACAATCTTAAAATATTTCATGTGCTCGTGATTTAAAATATTTTGTAATTTAAGTAAAATCTTATGCCCTTGCATTTTTTTTATTCCATTTATCAAATCGACCGATTTGACCCGATTTCAGGGGGTATTTTCCTCACGCAGATATGAAGGGATGTGAATGGAAAGAAATTAAAATTTATAACAATAATCTATTCTCATTACCTGTCTTTCATAGTAATCTCCAGTCAATTACCAAAAAAAATAAAGTATATTTAGGCGCATATTTGATATTTTAAAACCGAAATCATTAAAAAAGCAAAATGAATATAACTATTATAGGAGCCTCTGCTGGAATAGGACTAGAAGCAGTAAAAAGAGGATTAAATAGAAACCATTCAATAACAACCCTTTCTCGATCTGAAATTGAAATAGAAGAGAAAAAATCATTAAAAATGATACTTGGTGATGCTATTAATAAAGCAGATCTATTACATTCAATCCAAAATGCAGCAGCTATAATTGTAACATTGGGGACTGCTAAGAATATGAAATCTACTACCCTATTTTCGGATTTTGCAAAATTAATTGTGGAAATACATAGGGAGAACAAAATAACTATTCCATTTATTTTCGTTACAGGATTTGGAGCTGGGGAAAGTAAAAATTATGTTTCTTGGTTAATAAAATTGTTTTTAAAATACTTATTAAAAGATGTTTATGCCAACAAAACTAAAATGGAAGAAATTATCACTCAATCAGATCTGAATTGGACAGTTGTTAGACCAGGAAGACTACTCGACAAAGAATTGACAGAAAAATACCGTGTTGAAAATACATTATTCAAAGGAATTAATATAGGCGGAATTAATAGAGCAGACGTAGCAGACTTTTTAATAAAGCAAGCAGAAAACCAAACAGAATTAAAAAAGTATATTGGTATATCTGAAAAATAATATAAAATAAAAAACACCACTTTTTATTATGCTATAAACCGACGATTTATAGCATAATAATTTGCATCATAACTGTCCGCATTCTTTAACGATATAAACTTATGAGGGATCTAAAAGCCGGATTTTATATCAAAAGTACCGACGCGTTGATTGGCAGTTTCTTCGAGAGTACAACCATTCTGATTGTTGAACACAATGAAGAGGGAAGTTTAGGATTTGTAATCAATGTTTCCTTTGAAAAGTCTTTGCATGAACTAATTGAATTCAATTACACTAAACCATTTCCACTGATGGATGGCGGCCCCGTTGATAGAGAACTCCTCTTTGTATTGCACAAGCGACCCGATATCATTGATGGGGGCAAACAAATGCTCAATGGTCTTTATTTGGGCGGCAATATGAAGCAAGTGATCGATGCCATCAACACCACAGGCGCCAATCAACAAGAAATTCAACTTTTTATTGGCTATTGCGGATGGGATCCGGGCGAATTAGAAGCGGAGGTGGAAGAGGGAAGCTGGACATTTAGTTAAAATCAACCAATTTGAACCGATTTCAGGGGTAATTTCCTCACGCAGAGAAACCTAAATTGTTATTTCATTATGTGTTATTTGATACATATATTCTTAGTTTCAAGTTCCTAACGCAATAATTTCATTCTTTATTTTTAAGCCGAACCAGTGATTATTAGGGAGCATCTTAATAATTAGTCCCCATGCCTGTATTAGATTAGTTGAAACTGATTCTATTTGTATATTTGTCCCTATTATGAAAAAGGGTGTACTTCATTTTATTTTTCTTTTAGCGATTCTTTTTACCAATAGCGCTTATGGACAATGGATAAACCTGCCAAAATCTGCATCTGGATTTAATGAAGTTTCACATAGCTTATTTGCAATTATACAAAGCGATAATCTTTCCTCAAGTCAAAATTTAATGGATGTAGCTGAAGTTGACTTAACCGAGTCAGAAAGAAAAATCAGTGTGGTTCAAAAGCCAAATTTAAATTCAAGAACTAATTTCTTATATTTTATCAAGTTAGATCGTATAAAAAAATATTTTTCTAAAATATTTTTTTATGAAATACGTACATCCCTTTTTCTGTTCATAAGAGCCCTCAAACGCTGATTTTGTTGAGCTTTATGCTTGATTTTTTTAACCAAGCTGATTTAAATTAATCTTCTTCATTTAAGTTTTAGTTAATTCTAAAAAATGTCCTTGATGACATGCATTCCATTTCTGTTTTAAAATTTTATCGTTTATGAATAAAGTAATATTGTTTATTACCGTTAATCTGTGTTTAATTTTTGCTTCATGTAATCCCAAAAAAATGGAAAAGGAAGCAGAGGGAAAGTATACAGTCACAAGCCCCTGGTTAACTGATACTTCTTTTACAAAAGAGTACATCGCGGAAATTCAATCTGTGCAAAATGTGGAAATTCGTGCAAAAGTGAAAGGCTTTATTGAAACTTATGCCGTGGACGAAGGCCAATTCGTAAAAGCCAACCAAGTATTGTTTACAATCAGACCAAGAGAATACGAGGTGGAACTATTAAAGGCCAAGGCAAAAGCAAAAACTACTGAATTGGAAATGCAAAATGTAAAATTGCTTGCTGATAAAAATATTGTATCGCAAAATGAGCTTGCCTTATCTGTTTCAAAATTAAATGAGGCAAAGTCAGAGGTTGCAATGGCAGAATTATACGTGTCTTACACTAAAGTCGTAGCGCCCTTCGATGGCATTATTGACAGAATTAAATTTAAAACAGGAAGCTTGGTAGATGAAGGTGCCTTATTGACATCCATTTCAAATAATCAAAATGTATATGCCTATTTTAATGTATCGGAGGTTGAATATTTGGATTACAAAAATCGTTCTAAAAATTACGGTAAAAATACTGTCAGCTTATTACTAGCCAATAATCAACTGCATAAGTATAAAGGAGTTATTGAAACCATTGAAAGTGAGTTTGATAAAAATACCGGTAGTATTGCCTTTAGAGCAAAATTCCCTAATCCTGAATTGCTTTTAAAACATGGTGAAACAGGTAAGGTACAGTTAAAAATGGATTTAAAAAATGTACTTATTATTCCTCAAAAGGCAACATTTGAAGTGCAAGATAAAATGTATGTATTTGTGGTAGATCAAAATAATGTGGTTAAAGCAAGAGGTATAACAATTAAACAAAAGCTTTCTAATATTTATATAATTGAATCAGGTCTTACACCAAACGATAAAATTTTATTGGAAGGAATACAAAGTGTGAAGGATGATGATAAAATTCAAACGATTTTTTTACCATCGTCACAAGCCTTAATATTTTCAAATAAACAATAGGTATCAAATAAAACAATAAATTTTTATGTTTAGTCAATTTATTAAAAGGCCGGTACTATCTATTGTAATTTCAATTATCATTACATTTTTAGGTGCATTGGCAATTGTTCAATTGCCTGTGACGCAATTCCCTGCCATTTCACCGCCAAAGGTGAATATATCTGCCGAATATCCGGGTGCGAATGGGGAGTTGATGATTAAAGCGGTGGTTATTCCTTTAGAGCGAGCTATTAATGGTGTACCAGGGATGAAATATATTGCTTCTGATGCAGGTAATGATGGCGTGTGTTCGATTAGTGTCATTTTTGAATTAGGTACCGATCCAAATATTGCTTCCGTTAACGTGCAAAATAGAGTTGCTGCAGTTTTAAATAAATTACCTCCCGCTGTAGTTAAACAAGGTGTTAAAATAACCAGGGAAGAATCCAATATGTTGATGTATATCAATTTGTACAGCAAGGACACTTCTATGGATGTGAACTTTTTGTACAACTTTGCCGACATTAATATATTATCAGATATTAAAAGAGTGGATGGCGTTGGATTTGCAGATATTTTAGGAAATAGGGAATATGCAATGCGTATTTGGTTAAAACCTGATCGTATGTTGGCGTATAGAATTTCTGCAGAGGAAGTATTAAAAGCGTTAGATGAGCAAAACTTAGAAGCTGCTCCAGGTAAAACTGGCGAAAGTTCTGGAAAAAAACCACAAGCATTTGAATATGTATTAAAGTATCCAGGCAGATTCAGTACCAAGGAAGGCTATGAAAATATTGTTCTAAAATCAAGCGTAGATGGTCAAATTTTAAGAATTAAAGATGTTGCTGATGTTGAATTTGGAAGTACTTATTACGATTTATATTCTAAATTAAATGGAAAGCCAGCTGCCTCCATTATGATTAAGCAGTCCTATGGAAGTAATGCAAGTGCAGTAATTAGTAATATTAAATCCAAGATGGAGGAGATAAAAGCATCCTCATTTTCAAAAGGGATGGATTATGAAATTAGTTATGATGTATCTAAATTTTTAGACGCCTCTATTGAAAAAGTGTTACATACTTTAGTAGAAGCATTTTTATTGGTTAGCTTAGTAGTGTTCTTGTTTTTAGGTGATTGGCGTTCCACCATAATTCCAGCGATTGCCGTTCCAGTATCCTTAATTGGGACCTTCTTCTTTATGCAATTTTTTGGAATTACTTTAAATCTGATTACTTTATTTGCCTTGGTATTGGCCATTGGTATTGTGGTGGATAATGCAATTGTGGTAGTGGAAGCAGTGCATGCTAAAATGGAAGAAAATAAATTAGAAGCGCAAGCTGCCACCGAATTAGCGATGACTGAAATTAGTGGTGCAATTATTGCAATTACGTTAGTGATGGCTGCCGTCTTTATTCCGGTTGCGTTTATGTCGGGTCCGGTGGGTATTTTTTATCGTCAGTTTTCGGTAACAATGGCAACCTCTATCATATTGTCAGGTATAATCGCACTAACATTAACACCTGCATTGTGTGCAAGCATGTTAAAAAATACACATGGTAAAAAGAAAAAAAATACTTGGTTAAATCGCTTATTAAATGGATTTAATAATTGGTTCAATAAATTGTTAGGTAGCTATATAAAGTTGCTTGGTTACATTGTGAATCGACGTGTTGTTACTTTTATCACTTTGATTGCGTTTTGTTTTGGTACATGGAGTTTAAGTTCAAACATACCTTCAGGATTTATTCCGAATGAAGATCAAGGTATGTTTTATGCAATTATCCTTGCGCCAGCAGGTTCCACTTTAGAAAGATCTAATCAGGTTTTAGGAGAAATACAGAAAGTGGCGAATGCAATGGAAGATGTACAATCTGTATCAACCATTGCAGGTTTTGAAATATTGACTGAAGGTACAGAAGCATGTTCTGGAACTTGTTTGATCAATTTAAAAAGTTGGGATAAGCGCAAGCATTCAGTAGAGGAAGTGATGAAAGAGCTAGAAGAGAAAACAAAAAATATCAAAGGGGCTACTATTGAATTATTTCCACCACCAGCTGTGCCTGGTTATGGTGCTGCTGGCGGATTTGAATTAAGATTATTGGATAAAACAGGTAGTGGTGATTATAAAAAAATGGAATCGGTTAGTAAGGAGTTTACGAAAGAATTAAATAAACGTCCTGAACTAACCTCTGTATTTACTTTTTACAATGCTAGTTTTCCGCAGTATGTATTGCATGTGGATAATGACAAAGCCCAACAAAAAGGGGTAACTATTGATAATGCAATGAGTAATTTGTCTACTTTAATTGGTAGTGAATATGCTAGTAGTTTTATTAAATACGATCGTCAATATAAAGTAATGGTACAGGCATTACCACAATATCGTGCCTTACCGCAGGATATTTTAAAATTATATATAAAAAATGATCGTGGTGAAATGGTGCCATATTCGGCATTCATGACCGTTGATAAAGTATATGGATTAGAGGAAATCACCAGACACAATATGTATAATTCCTCGGAAGTAAGTGGAGGCGCTGCCAAAGGATATAGCAGTGGAAGCGCCATTAATGCAATAAAGGAAGTTGCCGCTACAAAATTACCAAGAGGTTTTGGCATTGATTGGGCAGGTATCTCAAAAGATGAAGTAGCTAGAGGCAATGAAGCAATTTATATTTTCCTTATTTGTTTGATTTTCGTTTATCTATTACTTGCGGCACAATATGAAAGTTTCATATTACCCTTTCCAATTATCTTATCCCTTCCAACAGGTATTTTTGGCGCATTCTTTTTTATTAAGGTATTAGGTTTAGAAAATAATATATATGCACAAGTAGCCATGGTCATGCTTATTGGATTACTAGGAAAAAATGCGGTTTTGATTGTTGAGTTTGCAGTGCAAAAACATAAATCAGGACAATCTGTTATGCAGGCAGCAATTGCAGGCGCCTCAGTTCGTTTACGTCCAATTTTAATGACATCATTTGCATTCATTGCAGGGTTAATACCATTAGTGGCAGCTACTGGTCCGGGTGCGATTGGGAATAGAACCATTGGTGCAGCTGCAGCAGGTGGTATGCTTTTTGGAACTGTATTTGGGGTGTTAATTATTCCTGGCTTGTATTTTATTTTTGCAAGTATTTCTGAAAAACATCACCTAGTTGAAAAAGAAGAAGAAAATCCATTAACAGAAGAAATCCAATAATATGAAAATGTTTAATTTAATAAAAAAGGCAATCATTTTACTGATTTGTTTTTATATCATTGGTTGTAATATTCCTACATATATGCAGCAGGTGAACATAAGGCCAATGCCAGTTAAGTTTGATAAGTTGACTGATTCAGGCAGTGCTGCTTCAATAAAATGGGCACAGTATTTTACTGATAAAAATTTAGTGGCGCTTGTTGATACGGCTATTAAGAATAATCTAGAAGTATTAATTACACTTCAGGAAATTGAAATAGCAAAAAATAGAGTACAAGCAGCTAAAGGAAGGTTAATGCCATCCGTTTCTGCAGGTATAGGTTTGGGTATTGAAAAGGTAGGTTTATTCACTTCACAAGGAGCAGGTGATGCATCGGCAGATATTACCACTGGTAGCAAAGTCCCTGAAATTTTAGGAGATCAAAAATTAGGTTTTCAAGCTAGTTGGGAAGCGGATGTTTGGGGCAAATTACATAATTTAAAAAAAGCAGCATTTAACAGGTATTTAAGTAGCGTGGAAGTTAAAAATTATGTAGTCACCAATTTAGTGGCAGAGGTAGCGAATACTTACTATGAATTAATTGCTTTAGATAATCAGTTACAAATTATCAAGGAAACAATTCAACTACAAAAAAATGCGCTAGAAATTGTCAAAGTTCAAAAGGAAGCATCGGTAGTCAGTGAATTGGCTGTCAAACAATTTGAAGCAGATGTTTTTAATTCACAAGGTTTTGAAATTGAGATTGTACAAAAAATCACAGAGAGTGAAAATAGAATGAACTTTTTATTAGGAAGATATCCGCAAACTATTGCAAGAGATAAATCTAATTTTATTGATCATATCCCCATGCAAATTAAATTAGGGGTGCCTTCTGAATTATTAGCAATGCGTCCTGATATCAAACAAGCTGAATTTGAAATGGCTGCTGCTAAATGTGATGTAGCTGCCGCTAGAGCTGAGTTTTATCCCTCCTTAGGTATTTCAAGTGGCATAGGATTTCAAGCATTTAAACCCAGTTATTTATTTAAAATACCACAGTCATTTGCCTTTTCTTTATTAGGAGAATTTGCGGGCCCTTTAGTAAATCGTAACGCAATAAAAGCAGAATTTAAAAATGCGAATGCTTATCAGGTAGAGGCTATGTATAATTATCAAAAAGCAATTTTAAATGGTTTTGTTGAAGTAGCAACTGAACTATCCAATGTTAATAATTTGGATCAATTATATAAATTAAAAACCAAACAAGTGGAGTCGCTTACAAAATCTATTGACATTTCAAATGACTTGTTTAAATCGGCAAGGGCAACTTATTTAGAAGTATTGATGACGCAAAGAGATGCGCTTGAAGCAAAGCTTGAATTGGTTGATGCAAAAAAAAGGCAGTTTAACGCAGTAACCAATATTTACAAAGCACTCGGAGGTGGATGGAATTAATCTTATAAAACATGATTTTAAATTTAATAAGCCCTAAATTATAGCTTATCCAGAATATTTTTTTTCACGCAGGAACAAAAAATGAACCAATATTTAAATTAAGTCCTTGATTTTTATTTATCAAGACCGGAATTTGATAATCTTTTCTTATCGTTTGTACAATGGTAAGCCCATTAACCCTGATGCCTTGTCAGCGAGCTTTTCGCCCTCTTTACTAAAAGACCAGAAAAACAGCGCCTTGATTGGATGATCTATCTTTATATTCTCTATTGCTTTAATGCCTAATCTTTGGGCAATTCCTTTTCCACGAAATTCTTCCAATAACAAAGCTGAACATAAATAAATGGCTTCATATTTAGTATTCAGTGGCGTTAATTCATAGAGTTCCTTTTCTGAAATTTCTTTATTTATAAACTGATTCATTAAATCTAATGTGGTTGGAATACACAAAATCCAACAAACAGGACCATTTCCATCATCGAATTCAGAAATAGTATCGGGGTGAATGAGCTGTAAATGCTCCATCACATTTTCGTCCATATTTAGTTGATTGGGATCGGTGCGACTTGAGAATACTTCATCCGCCAATTGTATCATTCTTTCAAAGTTACTTAGTACCATGATTCAAAATTAGCAATTATACTTCTCAGTAGCGTTTGAAATATGCACATGAAGCTACTGTTAATCTCAACTAAGTTCTCCAAGTTTTTAACCGCTGTAGAAATTTCAGCATTAAAGGTTCGTATTTTTTGGTAAGAAAAGACGCAAACCTCACCAAGAAAAACGTAGTAAAACTAAATAACTACTACCTACCACAACAGTTAGTGGATTCCATAGGAGAATTTGTTGCGTATTATAATCATGAACGCTATCATGAATCATTAAAAAATGTCACGCCGGCAGATATGTATTATGGTATACAAGAACTAATACTCAAACAAAGAGAGATTATCAAAAAAGAGTCCCTAAAAAGACGTAGAAAATTATTTTTAAACAACGAAACGGTCTACAACCAAAAGTCTATATTGGTTTGACGACAGACAATTCTTTTTTTAGTGGCCGCACTGATTTCATAGCTATCTTTAAGTCCTGTAGAAACAGTTATTTTTGACAGACCCAAATGATTTGCCAACTGAATCAGATTTACGGAGCTCATATAGAAGCTTTATTTAATTAAAAATGAATGTATAAAAAAATAGATTTTTAATAGATAAACTAGTAGATTAATTTTGCTATTTCAGCTTCAATATCTTGGGCCTTTAATTTAGCTTCTGCTAAGGGTAACCCCACTTTCATTGCGGGTCTTTTATGACCAGAAGCACTAAGCCATGCATCTTTCATTATTGATTGTTTCTGTGAAACCAAATTAAATATTTTATCTCCATTTTTATTATTAGACAGCGCTGCTTTGATATCTGAAAAGAAAGTAGCTTCTTCTTCTTTCAGGTATTGCAAAATTGTTTTTGCCATAATCCAATGTCCAACTTCATTTGGATGCACTCCATCTACTGATAAAGCAAATCCCGAAATATGAAATTTCTTGTCTATTTTTCTGTGTGCTTCAAGATATTTTTTCATTGTAACATGAACATTTGCCACTTCCCAACCTGCCGATTTATGTTGACTAATAATCCAATCTGAATATTTATCTAAGGTATTTGCATAGCCAGCATTATTACCTTTTAATTCGTCATAAACAGGAGGTGTAACATGAATAATCAATGCGCCAGATTCCACTATTTTATTATGAAGCCAATTAATACCATCCTTGAATTTTTGAAACCGTATTTTATCAAAAGGCAAATAAATACCATCATTCATGCCATAACATGCAAATACAATATCAGGATGCGTAATAGCAATTACTCGATCTAATCTTTCATGTAAATCAGGTCTTGGAAATTTACCATCGGCATGACCATCTTCGGAAAGACCTGAAACCGTTTCACTTGGCAAGCCTGCATTGATGATTTCGAATTTTTTATTAGGGTGGTGAGTTATTAAATAAGCCTCGATATCGGTTATATAATTTCCCGCATATGTAATACTGTTTCCAAGAAATAATATTTTCTGAACAGTTGTATCAGCGAATGTGTTTGCGATAATTACATTTGCGTAAATAAACGCTAATAAAATACAAATTATTTTTTTCATACTCGTTATATTGTCCGTCGTCAAACCAATCTAGACTTTTGGTTGTAGAGCGTTTCGTTGTTTAAATATAATTAAATTAATACAATGTTCTCTATTGGATATTAATGAACTTACTGATTCATCACAGTTTTTTTTTAGTAAGAAATAACAAAAACCTCACGCAAAATCTCACGCAAATCTCACGTAGCAAAGGACCCACGTTTTAACGTAAGTCCTTGATTTTAAGTGTAGCGAAACCAAGATTTGAACCCGGGACCTCAGGGTTATGAAGATTTTTAAAAAAAATGAAGGCGTTGATTTGTAGTAGGTTATTTTGGTAAAACCGAAATCGACCGATTTTGACCGATTTGAGGGGTGATTTCCTCACGCAATAGAATCTGAGAATCATGTCATGTTTACAATAAAATAATATTTTAAATGAAATGGAGTAAACTAAATATCAAAATATATGACTTACCTTTTGATAGTAAATCACCAACTCTATTGCAATTTTAACGCAACAGCTCTATTTACAATTCTTGTAATCACTATCATTTCCCAAGACACTTAATTAATCATTGAAATGGACTATAATCTATTTCCAAACCCACGCGTACATGAAAAAAATAATACTATGTTTTCTTATATCAGCATCATTAATTGCTTGTACAAACCAAGAAACAAAAAAAGCTGAAACTTCTAAAGAGGACAAAGACACCGGCACTTGGACTTCCTTAGATGCAAAAACAATTAAAGTAAGACAATTACTTGAATCCTATGGCAAAAATGACTCTAGCGTCGTTTATGAAATAATTGCTGATACAATAAAATTTAGTGATCAATTGGCTAATAACCAAGAGAACGGAAAAACTAAAGTAAATCCAGGTGGTCGTGTAGGATTTGTACAAGACACTCGAAATGCGCATCAATTATTTAGTGATATAAGTTTAACAACAGATAACATGAGAACTTTTGTTAGAAAGGATGGACTTACCGCTACATTGTGGTGGGGTATGTGGTCTGGAACGGGGAAATTTACAAAAAATAAAAGTACCGGCCCAGTTCATGCATATTTCTATTGGAAAGGTGACAAAATTGTAAGTGGAGGTCGTTTTTTTGATCCTACTTTATTAAGAGAGGAGTTTGCGGCATCTCAAAAATAATAACTAGTTCACTTTAAGTTTGGAAAAATCCGACTGAGGCCTCTAGCAATAGGGGTCTCTTTTTTTAAATAAACCTCACGTAAAACATCACGCAGAGGAATTATTATGTAATAGGTTGAATATAAAGTCTATCTTCTAAAAGTAAATCACCAACTCTGTTACAATTCTAACGCAACAACTCTATTTACCTAGTTATAAATACATTATTTCAAAAAATAAATCCAACATGGGATCAATCGTAACAGTACCATTA
>Ga0214919_10004273_pt1 | contig 20972 bp, 17 predicted proteins | sample LL1503_MetaG_FD_177994 | JGI IMG/M metagenome (GOLD analysis project Ga0214919, IMG submission 177994) | Freshwater microbial communities from Lake Lanier, Atlanta, Georgia, United States - LL-1503 | ecosystem: Environmental > Aquatic > Freshwater > Lake | place: USA: Georgia | collected... | reverse complement strand
AAATCATGCAACAAATGATACCTTTCCATCTTGGTAGAATGGTCTAATCGTTCACGAAACAAGTAGCCGGCAGCACATTCTGGACAACAAAAAGAGCCATACACTTGATATTGATTTTGTTGAATACATTTTGGTATATAAAATGCCGCCGTATCATAAGGACACGTACACCAAAAACAATCAGACCGTCCATTGACTTCATTGGTATGGAGCCGCAAGGATATATTTTTTATTTTTTGATGTAAATTATCCTCGGCATACGTTTTTAATGGTTCTTGGCATTCTTCTTCAATAAAGGGCTCTACAATGGTATGATTGTATCGTATCTCGGTAATGTCCTTGCTGCTACATTTTAAATGTAAAATGATATTTTCTACAAATGGCATTACCGTTTCTGTATGGGAAGAATCTATGATTTTCCCACCTTTTGGTTTTCTACCTCTCTTTTTATTTTTTTCCATACCCTTGATAGTTCTTCCCTTCTAAATGAATTTATGATATGTTTTTTATTCTGGTATCATTGTTGAAAAACTGTTTTTCTGGTATTCTTGCCTTAATCCCATTCTCACTGGTACGTACAGATTCAAATAAATGGGGATGGGGCTGCATGTCATTGGTAGACGGCGGTGCTTTGACTTGATACAAATCACTTTGACTGGATGGAAAGTACTGGCGAGGACGATACAATTGGGTTTCTATATCAATGGTACTGGCTTTACCAGACCAGGGTGCATTCGACCCAGGTAAAAATTGTTTCGAGGTATTAAAAATGGGTTGACAAGGTATTTCCTGTCCTAAAGTACGGTCGTCAAGAATGGGCATGGTCGTGTATTTAGTAGGTACGGGACGTGGTGAAAAATAAAAGGCGGGAACATCTCCTTGATTTCTAGAATAAATACGTTCATTTAATTCTTCTACTCTGCTCATACTTTGTTTCTTTAAAAAAAATTGATTTTCCTTTCTTCCTTCTAAAAACAAAGATGAATCTCCAAGATCGCATTCAGGATATGGTGAACGAAATCCAGTACCAGTTGGGGAATACCACCAAAGAAATTTGTCAAGAAGCCATGGTCATTCAACTGCAAGATGCGGGCATCTTCTACGAGAAAGATAAAGTCATGCCCATCATGTTTCACAATCGATTTGTAGGGTCGTTGAAAGCGGATTTTGTGGTAGACCATCGTATCGTTATCATGATGTGTGGCGAACACGACACGCTACTAGACCAATGCAGAATGTACAAGCGAATTAGTCAATTACCTTTTGGAATGGTTCTTTTCTCAAAACGTGGACCCTTAATAGAACTATGTTAAAAAGAAATCGATTTCCTTTAGTATGTACCCCTATGTACTCATGTTACAAGAAGATACATTTTTTACAGAAAACAAGGATAATTTCACGTTTACCATTCGACACATTACCAAAGAAGAATTGAATCTCTTGTTTCAACCCATGTATGCACTATTGATTACGTATGGAGACATGCAAGTAGAGCTGCCAGACCGTATGAAGGCACGCCACATACATCTTACTACGTTTGAGGTAGAGGCGCTGAATGCAGACGTCATGGATAGGTATATGAAACTCATGATAACCACGAATAGACCTATTTTTTCGGTGTTTACAACTTGTTATCATTCGTACGATAAAATAAAAAGAGCCTATCAAAGTCTTCAAGCACAAACCATGCCAGATTGGGAATGGGTCATTCTAGATGATTCCGTAGAAGAAGCGCATTTTTTATTTTTAAAAGAGTGTTTGAACGACCCCAAAGTACGACTCTACAAACGTAGTGAAAACAATGGATTTATTGGAAATGTAAAAAATGAAGCCGTTTCTCTATGTAGAGGAGAATATGTGTTAGAATTAGACCATGATGATGAAATTGTGCCTGAATTATTTGCACTGGCATCAAAAGTATTCGAAGACCCAGCCGTAGGATTCGTATATACCGATTACATGAATGTCTATGAAAATGGTAACCCTTTTCATTATGGTAATTATTTTAGTTTAGGGTATGGTGGATATTACCGTCAAAAATTTCGCGGAAAATGGGGATATGTTGCCATGACACCGAATATCAATAGCAATACATTAAGTCACATTGTTTCTGTGCCCAATCATGCAAGAATGTGGCGAAGAAAAACATTGTTAGATATTGGCAATTACAATGAATATTTACCCATTAGTGATGATTATGAATTATTATTAAGAACGGCCGTACATACAAAAATGGTAAGATTGCCTATCCTAGGGTACATTCAATACATGAATGAGAATCAAAATAATTTTTCCTTGATACGAAATAGTGAAATCAATCGTTTGCGACACCACATTACACCTCTATGTTATTCTTATTTAAACATGTATCGTGTCATGGAACAAAAAGGCGCATTAGATAATAGTTCCCTTTCTTTACCGATTTGGAAACGACCTTCGTTTGAGTATCGTTATTGTAATGGTATTGCAGAGGTAGAGGGTGACATGCAATATTGTATTCTTGGTATGTCGGCATTTTATCAACACTATGCTACGCTCAAGACGTTGTACCAGCGAAATGATTTTTTACTGTTAGACAATCAATATACGTCTACGGATGATACGATTGGCATCATCTTAGAGAGGTTTAAAATGGACCGTATTAAATTTTATTCGATTGACTGTACAGAGCAGGAATTACTTCATTATTTTGACATGTTGTACAAAAGCAAAGCATCTGCCATTTTTAGTTCACAATTTATCATGCCGTGTTCTTCCGCTGGACCTCCTAAAAAATTATCCATTATTACACCATGTACAAGGCCAGAAAATTTAATGCGATTGAAAGAAAGCATCCCCTTTGAATATGTGCATGAGTGGATTATTGTATACGATGCGCCTACGTTTACGCCCATGTTTCATGAGGATGCCATCAAAGAATATTGTTGTCAAGGACCCTCGATGGTTGGAAATAGACAACGTAATTATGGATTAGACCATATTACAGGGGATACGTACGTTTATTTTTTAGACGATGATACCATTATGCATCCGGATATGGCATCGTTTCTACCGACGATAGAACCCAATCATCTTTATACGTTTGACCAATCACGAAACAGCAACGTATTTCCTTATACAGACAGGTTAACGGGAGATAAAATAGAAATGTTTCACATTGATACGGCGATGTTTTTAGTAGATTCTTCACTATGTAAAGACATACGATGGATAGTAGATGAATATACGGCAGATGCCATTTTTATCGTAGAATGTTATTCTGCCAATCCATCTACGTGGATGTATGTCAATCGCATTTTATCCTATTATAATTATTTAACTTAAAAAGGGACCGCGTGTAGTGTATTTACCTTGAAAAATATCAAATTTTCCGTTTTTATCATAATCCCAGGACGTGGTTTCACTTTCTTTTACAAAATAGACGGTAGAATAAAAGGCTAAATAAGCAATCATTCCTGAAAAAGTACCGTGGGATAAAATGACGTATCGATGCGTAGACGCAAATAAAACGGTATCCTTCGCGGAACCTTCATATAATTTTACTTTTGGTAAATGTAGTAGAGTTTGAGCAATAGGATGGTCAATGCTGTCTGTACTTAGATAGACCGTGTCTACGTTCAAAGTAGAGAGGATGTTTTGATAATAAGAAACGCCTGGATTCCATTGAGCTACATCACCCAACCGTACGTGAATGAAACAATTGTTGTTTGGGTTAGGTTTTGGTTTTAATTTAGAATAAATGTAACGATGCGTGAGTTGGGTAACTTTCGTAGATTGAAAATAATCGCGAAAGGACAAGTTATAATCAATCGAATCTTTATTGTAAATGTCTATATAATTGTCATCCGTTACGACAATAGAAGTAATGTGTTTTTGTGTTCCTACAAAAAGGGGAAATAATTCTTTGACGGAATCACCGTGTTCATAGTCTATGTATAAATTAAATTTTTCAGCGAGAAGACTTGCTGCTACATTGATAAAGAATTGGTTGCCGAGACGGCCATGTAAAGTATCGGTTTTCGACATATAGGATTCTATGAATATATCTTTAATGTTTTTTATGTTTTCTTGTTCCACCACGTGGTTTATGTTTTCTTATATAGATACGGTAAATTTCATTTATTTTGTCATTAGGTGTTTTTTCTTTTATAGATTGAATGAGACGTTGTGTTGGTAGATTTGTATTTAAATCTGCTTCTATTTCTTCTAGACTGGGTAAATGCCCGATTAATTTTATGATTTCTTCTTCTAATTCGGCTGTTGCATTTTTCAATGGATTACTTGACGGTGTTGCAAAATGACGAATAAGTGATCGATTCTTTTCGGTTAGTTTCCCAAATAAGTCACGTTCTGTACGACGTTTTGTACGTATTGCTTCAGCGCGTTCTTGTGTTGCACGTTTACGTGCTGCACGTTCTGCTTTAAGGTCTGCTGCACGTTTTTCTACTGCACGTTTTTCTGCTGCACGTTTTTCTTCTTCCAGTGCTGCTGCAAGTTGTGCACGATAAAGCGCTTCGCGTTCTGCTAGACGTTCTTTTAGACGTGCTTCTTCATCCTTTTCTATCGCTTGTTTTGCATAAAATTCACCTATGTGTTCATGTGTGATTTCGAAATAAATATCAGTCATCTCATCCACTAGTTTCTTCTTTTCCTCATGTGTTAACGTTGCAGGCTCACCCCATGTTACTATAGGTAAGGCATGTTCTTCGCCTACCTTACATAGTCCTGTTAAACAATCACGTACGATTTTTTCTGGTAAACGTTTTGTTGGAAATTTGCATTGAAACGGCTCGTCAAAAAACCATTCATAAGAATGAAATAGTTTACCTTTTTTATATAAGTCGTGAGAAAGCAACTCTTTTAATATACTATAATGGTTTGACTTGACTGATTTTTTAATTAATTCCGTGTACAAATCTCTGTTACGGATAGGATATGCTAATCCAAAATCAATCAATAATAAATTGCCAGTACTGTCAATCATAATGTTTCCTTTATTTGGGTCATTATGGTTAATGCCACAATCAAGTGCAGTACAATATAATCCTAATGATTTACGTTTTATTTCATTTTTTTCATTTTTTTCATGAGGATGTCTCATGAGATATTCGTATAATGTTTCACCGGGTGCACATTCCATAAAAAGAATACCTACGTGTGATTTTGCATATTCGCTCTCGTCTAATAATCTAGGTATGTCCACATAAGCATATGCATATGTACTTGGTATAATTTTTTCTAAATGACTAACGGTACAGATAAAAGAATGCAGCATGGCCGGACAAATGGCAACGTGATGTCTTGTTAAGGACTCCGTATAACAATGTTGTAACATCTTCGCCTCGAATTCAAATTCCTTGCGTGATGATAATTTTGAATAATTTTCTTTCACGATGGGTAAGGCTTCCTCTTTATACGCCATATTTACGTCAATGGGTACAATTTTTAAAATAAAATGACGTACTATTTCACCCGTTTCATAATTGATAAATCCCGTATCAAACCCTTCCGGTGCTTTTACGCTCATTGTATATCCATAAGCACCATTGGATAATGGTGTCCGTTCACTATTACCAAGAATTTCATCCAATGATATATCTTTCATTTTTGTAACAACACCACCCTTCATATACTAGGAATTTATTTTTTTTAATTCTTCTAAAAAAGAATCAATGTAATCTTTTAGTTTATTGTTAAATACAATATATCCAGGACTTCCAACTTTCCATTGGTTTCTATCTCTACGTATTTGATGAATTTCTGTCATTAATTTAGTAAGATTTGAAGTATTCATATGAAATACTAATATAGTTTATTTCTATGAGGTTTCTCACCATTCTTTTTCCGCTGATGAATATCAAGGATATTGATTTTGAATTGGCAAAATTACGCATGAAAACGGGAATGTTGTTACAAAAGAAAAATGAATTAGAAAATAATGTAAATCGGTTTTACCCAGAAATGAATGAATCAAAAGAAACCAAAAGTGAAAATTTTGAAGTCATCAAACAAAAAGACTTTACCTTTAAACAGGTAGGCGGTCATGATTTGATTAAGGAAGAATTAATGCAATGCTCTGACTTATTGATACACTTTGATAAATATGCCAAGTATAACGTACGGACACCAAAAGGTCTTATTTTAGAAGGACCGCCTGGGAATGGAAAAACATTATTGGCGAAAGGATTTAGCGGCGAACTTCAAGTGGGCTTCATACCCGTATCCGGTGCCCAATTTCAAGAAAAGTATGTAGGTGTGGGTGCAGCACGTGTACGTGAACTCTTTGACTTGGCAAAAGAAAATGTGCCCTGTATTATTTTTATGGATGAAATTGATGCGATTGGTCGAAAACGTAAAAATGGGGATGCACAAGAGCACGACTCTACGTTGAATGAGCTTTTAGTGAATCTAGATGGATTTAAATCGACGAATGGTGTTTTTTTAATGGGGGCAACCAATCGTATGGATTTATTAGATGAGGCATTGGTGCGTCCGGGACGTATTGATAAAAAGATTTATGTAGGGAATCCGGATAAAAAAACGCGTGAGGCAATTGTAGCGATTCACTTGAAAGGGAAACCACACCAGTTTTCCGTATCTACGTTTATAGAAATGACAAATGGATATTCGGGTGCACAAATTGAAAATCTTTTGAATGAAGCCATGTTGTATGCATTGAGACAAAGCCGTGAATGTATTACGATGCAAGACATTGAATTAATCTCCAATCGTATCTTGGTAGGGTTTCAATCGACAGAACACATTCTTAGCAAAGAAACGTTATACCAAGTCGCCATACATGAGATGGGGCATGCATTGATTGGATATTTAACCAAACATAAAAAATTAATCAAGGTAACGATTAATGTATGGTCACCGATTAGTTTGGGGTTTACGTTATTTGAACCGAATGATACGTTATTGGTTACCAAAGAAACATTGATGCATGAATTGATGGTTTTATTAGGTGGACGAATTGCAGAAGAGATGATATGTCGTACGATTACAACGGGTGCAGCACATGATTTTTTACAAGCGAAACAATTGGCGGAAAAGATGGTGGTAGAGTATGGTATGGGGAATCACATTATGATACCGCATGGGTCAGATAGGTATCGTGAAGTAATGGACCAAGAAATCGATGCGTTGTTATCTACTGCGTATGAAAATGCAAAGGTAGTCTTGTTGAAAGAAGAGACGTTATTAAGGGACTGCGCGGACTTACTTGTCAAAGAACACGTATTAAAAGAAGAAGATATACGAGCAAAAATGTAATGGTATAGTAATGCCAATAGAAGAATTTCAATGTACAGAAGAAAATAGTGCACGTTTGTTAGAATTAAGAAAATGTGCGGAACAACAACAAGCAGAATCGTATAAAGAATTTGAAGCATCCCAACGTACAACAGAGCCAAAAATACCAGATTTTATATTACATCCATGGGAAAATAAATGTAATGAAGATGATTTTATTTATGTTTCTTATGAACCCGGAGCTACATGTGACTTTATTAAGGGGTGGATGCATGTACATGTACGTAAGTTTAACAAACGTGTACGTGTTGCTTCGCATAAGGCTAAAACACGTAGATTGACGGATTCTATTCTTACCATCGCACATGTCAATTATATTTCAACGAATCAAAATAAATCAAAAACGGGGCCTGGAGTAGGAAGAGCAATGATGGAATTTATGGAAGAACGCATGAGAGACAAGGAGTGTCATTTTGTAGAGCTTATGCCATTACCAGATGTAGTTGGATTTTATACGAAATTAGGATATGCTTTAGAATTTGAAGATGTAAATTATTATACAAAATGGTTTGTAAGGAAAGAACCCTATGCGAACGAATTAAAATTGTATGGTGCCGAATTGATGGAAGAAAATAAAAAAATAACAGAAGAAATGGAAAGACAAGAAGAGGAATCGTTTTTACCCATTTATGAACAACTTACACCAAAACAACAACGTAACTATCACCATCTACAGGAAAAAGACCCCTTTACAAGAATGGGTTTAATCATTGCGTATGACATAGGTGGTATAAAGGAAGTAAGAAAGGAGTTAAAATAAAGCCATTCAGAAAAGTCATGCTATAGTATGAATAGTCGAATAAATGAATTGGATATAAAGTTAAGAGAAATACTAGTAACATCGAATATAAGAAAGGACATTATTCTTTTTATGAAAGAGTTTTGTGAAAAATCCGGTATTATCGGTGAGTTAAGCGAGTTAAAACCAATGTCTGCTTATAGAGTAGGAAATGTTGTATTAAAATTAATTGATAAACCAAAGTATTTACGAAATACAATAGAGGATGCTGGTATAAATACAATGAAATTGACAAGATATGCGGAAGAATTAGGGTTAGGTGTAAAATTTTTAGGAGGCTATTCTATCGTAGTTCCAGAGGATATGTATGACCATGAAATTTATGTTATGGTTACTGAATATAAACCTCCAGTGAGTCAAAAATTTAATGTGATTACTTTGATACAAAAAATAATAGATAGCCCGATTCAAATACATCCAGATTTTTGTTTAAAAAATATGGTAATGGATGAAAATAAAAATGTTCTTCTTATTGACTGGGATTATTATCAATATGAAACAATATTTAGGGAACATATTACGCCACAGATTGCTAAAAAAATTATGGTAGACCGATACAATGGTTTTTTAAAAGGCAAACCTTACGGTGGAAAACCAAGCGTACTTCCTGCATGTCGCTTCCGTCCTTTAGGGTCACGTAAAAAAGTAAAGAAACGTACACGTAAAATCTAACCCTACGGTATGTTGGTATGGTTATTGTTATTGGCCTATGTAGTCGATACGTATTACGACAATAAATATTCCAAACAACTCTTTTCTTATAAAAAACAATTTAAATTAGCCATGATTGTCTTTGGTGTCTTTTCCTTTTATCTTTTTACCAAAAAGAACCCGAGTGAATCGAAATCATTCATGCAACATTTGAATGGTGTCATTCGCTACATGCCCATGGATAAAGATTCTAGAGATTTGGTAAGTCCCCTTTTCTCTACGGGAGAACAGAGAATCCTTACGTCAGGAGTAGAGGCAACTTCGAGAAGTGTGAGTGGTACAAAAAAGAAATATGTAGCGGCACAACAAGGGTGGAAATGTAACGATTGTCAAACCCAATTGGATGCATGGTTTGAAGTAGACCATAAAATAAGATTAGCAGATGGTGGGTCGAATCATATTGATAATTTAGTGGCTTTGTGTAGAAATTGTCACGGGAAAAAGACAACCTTTGAAAATTTATAAAAAAATTGATATTTCCTTTTATTGGAAAGGTAAAATGTGGTACGAACTACCTTACGGAATTTTCATGAAAGTCTATGAATTGGATGGTGTAAAGCATCGTTTTACATTGGATACAACGAATGGAAAACGAAGCCCGATTGAAAAATTGGTGGAAAATAAATGGAAAAGAATTTAAATCAATATAGTATGAGTTTAGATACACCAGATATACCAGTTTCACAGCCGCAACCAGATACACAGACACAGACACAGACAAATACACCAGATACACAGACAAATACACCAGATACACAGACACAACCAGAGAAACATTATACCTATGCAGCTTCTCCTACAAACAATAGTTCAATTATTTTTATTATTATTTATAACATTCTCATATTTGTTATTTGTTTACTGAATTATAAATATGGACAATTTAGTTTTGGTAAACGTGCAATTTTATTTTGGGGTGTTTATCTAACAATATCAGTTCTTTTTATTTTATGTTATTTTTATAGTCCTTGGAATGATGTATTAACAAAAGAAATCAATGTGGCGAAAAAAAAAATGGATGAATTAAAAATAAAAAAAGAAAAAGCTGCAACCATTGTAAAAAACGATGTGAAAGACATTCCCTACGTAAAACCAAAATGGACCAATACGACAAAAACATATAATACGTTAATCAAGGATACAGAAAAATTATTTACAGAGGAAGTATGGGATGAGAAATTAAAAAAGTATGATACTGTAATCAAAGATACAGAATCATTACCTACGAAAGAACCCTCGATAGATGCATGGAAAGAAACCATCCGTAAATATAGTGAAAATATTCCAGAAAAAATATATGAAGAACAACTCAAAAATGTATGGGTGGAAGCATTAAGTAAACAAAATCGGTATTATTTGTTAGGATTTACGTTACTTTCCCTTTTACCCTTTTTCTACTTTCTTATCTATATTTTAACACATACCGTACCAGAAATTGATATCTTTATTCAACGTCCCTTTTCCTTTTTAATGGTAATCCTTACACTCTTTTATACGGCCGTGATATTACTTTTGTATACCGTTACTAAAAAAACATACGCGACTATCATACCAATTCTTTTGTTTTTCTTTTTAGCAGGCATTCTTTATTTTCAAAAATATTTACACCTCTTTACTACAGTGGGTATATTTGCCATTTGTATCGTAGAATCCTTTCTCGTCTTTTACAATGTTGCCTTTGCCTGGTGCTTGATACCATTACTTCCCCTGTTCTTCCTCCTGTTCACCCTGTACACACAACAACAACGCTAATTGAAGCGCCAATTCATCTGGATTTTTGATTTGCGTAATTAACGTTTCCACTGAATGTAGACCCATAATAATTTTATAAAAAAGTGGGTCAAAGGAAGCATTGTACCGTGTTAACTTTGTATTTAATTCATAAAAATTGTACACGGAAAATGAATGTTGAATTTCCATGGATTTTTGATAAACATGAATCATAAACGACTTGATATCCTCTACCTGTTCCGCTTGAATCGTTCCGCAGATAAATTCCATCGTATGGGTTGCTGCCGAATCATAATCGTGTAAAATGAGACCCTTTACGAGTTCATACATGTGCGTTTTTTGAAGAGGTGTCAACTGAATGATAAATCCAAAATCAATGATGTAGAGGGCATCTCCTTGAAACAATAGATTTCCTAAATGAAGGTCGCCGTGAATGAACCCGTGACGCGTCAACAAATGAATCACCATTTCGATTAAATGACTAATCGACGCTTGTACTTCTTTCTCGGGTAACGTAGAAAGGGGCTTGTGTTCAATTTTGGTCATCACAATGTGTACGTCGTTACATTCGTCTTCTATCAATCGAGGCGTCTTGATAAAAGGGTAGTTAGCAATGGCTTGAAAGGCCTTATGATTCTTTACCTCTTGGTTGTAGTCTAATTGGGATAGAAAACTATCCTTGATTTCTTCAAAGGCAAGGAGTGGTGTTGGAATGGGATACATCCAATGTATCCAATCCAAGTACCATTGAAGTGTGGCAATACTTGCATGAATACGGTCGTCAATTCCTCTACGTTTCGTTTTCACGACAATGGGATTTCCTTCCCATACACTTTCATAGACAATGGAGATGAGGCCAGACCCAAGGATTTGGACTACGGGAAACGTAGGGTCAAATTCTTCGGGTTTAAATGGAATACTGTGAACGGATGAAAAAAAGTATTCCCCGGATAAGGCTTGAAAAAACTTGGTATACAGTAGATTGACTTGAATGCAACGATTCCAAAAGGATTCATGATGAAACTTTCCGTACCATACACTCTTGATACTTTCACTTAGTAAAATACCAACAATTTTAAAAAATTCCATAACTAGGTTAACGATAGATTCTTTATACCTTTTTGATATAAAACGTAGAATGGAATCGACGAATATTAAAAAAAATCGAAATAGAAATAAACTATCTATATAGTACAAATGAATACGTATTTGGCTTCACACCAATCCAAAGACAAGACCGAGTGCACACACACTCGAATATCTGGTGGGTCATACCATATCCCTGATTTAGCATCGTTTTATCCCATCTATGTCCATCACGTATTTGTAGAAAAAAACGATGAACATTTAACAGAGAAACAATTAGAATGTGGACCTTTAGGAATTGATTTAGATTTTCGATATGCAGAGGCGAAACGAATGTATACACCTGACCATATTGTCGACTTTCTCGACATTTTATTTGAAGAATTACACAAGCTCCTTCACATTCAAGAAACATTTCCCGTGTACATTTTTGAAAAGCCAAACATTAATGTTACCCCAACGATGATTAAAGATGGGATTCACATGATTATTGGTTTGAATATGGATTCCACAACCAAAGGAATGTTGCGCAATCGTCTTTTGAAAAAGATGACCATATGGAATGATTTACAATTGACGAATGATTGGGAATCCGTACTGGATGAAAACGTGTTCAAAGGGTTGACTGCGTGGCAACTGTACGGGTCTAAAAAACCTGGTCATGAAGCGTATGCGTTGACGGACGTGTATACGTGTGAACATCATGGTGAAGATTATGAGGTGCATCATTCGAGTGACCCATTTCCTATTCAAACGGAATTTTACAAATTGACTATTCGTAACATTCAAAATGAAACACCTGCGTTGAAACAAGAATTCAAAGCAGAATATGAACAAAGTAAACAGCGAAAACGCCTTCGCATCGTAAATGATGCGCCATCGGGTGAATTTGCAACACCCGTTGCGTTAAACAAAGAGTTGGACCGTCTCTTTGCTTCGTTGAATGTTACGGAATATATGGTACAAGAGGCACACTTATATGCCATGTGTTTGCCGGCACCTTACTACGATGATTACATGAAGTGGCAACGTGTAGGATGGGCGTTGAAAAATACGGATTATCGACTCTTTCCAAGTTGGGTAAAATTTAGTAGTCAATCGTCGAAATTTAATTTTGCGGATATACCTGGTCTTAAAAAACAATGGGAAAGTTGGCGTCCCAATGATGAAATGTTGACGCTACGTTCCATCATGTTTTGGGCACGCACAGAGAATCAAGAAGAGTATGAAAAAATCAAAGAAAAAAGTGTAGACATGGCGTTGGAAGAAGCCATTCGCGATACATGTACCGAGTTTGATATTGCAACGATATTGTATCAACTGTACAAGGATTCCTTTGTATGTGTGGATATCAAATCGGCGCGATGGTTTCAATATGTCAATCAAAAATGGGAAGAAACGGATTCGGGTACAGAATTGAGAAAACGAATCACGGACATTAAAGGTCTCTATGGCATTTTCGCCAAAAAATTATTTCAAGTAGGTCAATTGGTAACGGCCTTGTCGGCTACACCAGACGATGAGAGGTATAAACCGCTCAAGAAAAAACAAGATAAAATTCATGGTATCATGGTAAATATGTTGAAGAAGAATGCATCGAAAATTATGATGGATTGTTGTCACATCTTCTATGTAAAAGATTTCATGGAATTACTCGATAGTAAAAATCATCTCTTGTGTTTTACGAATGGTGTCGTGGATTTCTCCACCAATACGTTTCGGGATGGTGTTCCGGAAGATTATACGCATAAATGCACGAAGATTCCATACATTCCCATGAAAGATTGCAATCCAACGACGATACAAGAAGTCAAAACGTTTATGGACCAATTGTTTCCAGATGAAGAATTACGCCAATACATGTGGGACCATTTTGCGTCGATTTTGATTGGTCGAAATTCCAACCAAACGTTTAACATTTACATTGGTGCTGGTCGAAATGGAAAATCCATGATGATTGAATTGTTGAGTGGCATGTTGGGCGATTACAAGCAAACCTTGCCCATTAGTTTAGTGACTGGAAAACGCGGCAATATTGGAAGCGTAAGTCCAGAAATTGCAAACTTGAAAGGTGTGCGTTACGCCGTCATGCAAGAGTCTTCCGTACACGACAAAATCAATGAAGGACCCATGAAAGAATTGACGGGTGGGGATGCCATTCAGTGCCGCGCACTTTACAAAGCACCCATTACCTTTATTCCACAATTCAAATTGGTAATGGCAACCAATAATTTACCCGGAATGGATGGGAAAGATGAAGGTACGTGGCGTCGTATTCGCGCATGTGAATACAAATCGTATTTCTGTGAAGAGCCTGACCCTACTTCCAAATATCAATTCAAAGTAGATAAAAATTTAAATGATAAATTTGATTCTTGGAAACCCGTCTTTATGAGTATGCTCGTAGAGAGGGCTTTTGTGACCAAGGGCAACGTAGTGGACTGTAAAATGGTGTTACGTCATTCTGAACAGTACCGCAAGGACCAAGATTATTTGTCGTCGTTTACCAAAGATTGTATTCATTTGATTCCATCGGGTGTCCTTCGCGAATTAGACTTGTACGATAAGTTTAGTGAATGGTGGAAGCTTCTTCATGGTAAGAATGTACCCAAAGGTAAAGAATTGTTTGATTATGTCAATCGCATTTATGCCAACAATCCTTCCGTGACGAAACGTGGTACGGTATGGTATGGTCTTCAAGTATTGAAAGATGAAGAGGATACGTTAGATTTATTGATTTGAGCGGCGCGTTCGTTTTCTGCGTACACGTCTTGTTCGTCTTCTTCCGCCGACTTGTTTCGAGTATAAATCAAAATTGAGTTGACTTGACGTTTTATTCGTGTACATGTTATATAACAATATAATCTATTTTTTTTACTTTGAAATAAATTTTTACATTGACTTCTACATTTGCCGTATCATAATTCGAAGGAATACGTTTTGCTTCCGTTAATTCACGATAATAGTCTTCTACCATGGAATGAATTAAAATGACTTCTTGTTTTTCTACATAAAAAGGTATGGTTTCCATACGTAATTGTGGTTTCACTACAAACGTAGATACGCGAGAATAATGATTTAATTCATTTGCTAAACGTGCAAAATAATGGTTGGGTTCACCCGTTTTTAAATTAAATTCTGGTAAAATTAATTCCTCTTTGACGGAACAATAGCCTTTACATCGTATGATTTCTTTTAAAAAATCTGCATTGATTTTATTCGTCCATTGTACGGGAAGAATGCGCTCTAAAAAAGCAATGTCGACTTCTTTTTTTGCAATGGCTTTATTTAATTTTTTACGTAAGTCAGGATTACGCATTTTTTCTTTTAAAAATCGACGAAGGGATGCATACAAATAATGTTCTGCTTTTGTAAGAAGATGATGGTCGATACGTTCTTTATCTTTATGGGAAGGAAGATTCATATATTCATTCCTTACACGGTATGGATAAAGCTGTAAAGAACTATGGTCCTCTTCTGGAATACAAGGTACAAAGGAATTGGTTTCCGTAATGATACCTTGTAGTGTTCCCTCCACTACTTTATAAAGAGGTGTACAGGGTATGTTTTTTGAATACTTGTTCAATACAAACAAGGTATGCTCATACTTAGAAGTAGGCATGGGTACTACGGGTATGGATAAGGGTGCAGATGGATAACAGGGTATGAATACCTCTTCCATGGAAAACCCGATGCATTTATTTGCATGCAGTACTTGACTTGCACCGGGTAACTCTGCATAAACGAGGGAAGCAACTAAATTACTACGAAATTCTTCACTTTGAGAAGTACACTGTGCATAAATGGCAGTGATTTGTTCAAAGGCAAATTGTAGTTTTTTATGATAGTAAGGATATAACAAAGAATGCGTATTTTTACCAATGTTATGCTCGATAATGGGTTCAAAACAAATCGTTCCTTGTACATTTTGTTCCAGTAACATCAACATTAATTTATGTTCTTTATCGATTTTTTTCACTGGACATATAAATTCTACATGTATTTGGTCAGGAACACGTACAATGACTAAATTGACCGCCATGGTTTCTGATATGATATCCCATAATTCTGTATAATCCATTTTTTCTTTTAAAAAGGCGCGTTCAAATGCTTCAAAGGTATCATATTGTCGCAACACATTACCATTTTGTACCACGTTAAATTTTTGTTTTGCTACTTTTAAGAGAGTCGATAAAAAGGTAGCATGGGTAAATCTTCCCGGATACGCAACATTCCAACACGTTTCGATACATTTTAAAAAAGTATGCGGAGGTGCAACACCGTACCGTAACAAATAATTTTGTGGTTCGAGTTGACAATCTTCCGTCAATTGAAAAAAAGAACGTAGTGGTTTAGGTAAATAAGAAACCTTTCCTTCTTCTGCTAAACTGGTTGGATGAGTATTGATGTATTGTTTCGATTCTACCATTGCACGTGTTTCTTTTTTAGGAACGTGTTCCTTTTTAAAACAACATACGCCACGTTCTTTTAATGGACCAGGAAATGGATGCGACCCATCATTCATTTTAAAAATAGAACCGTCACGTGAAGGGTCAATTTCTCCTTTGATGGATGGGTCAATGACTCTTTTTCCTTGTTTTACCAATACGTCTACTTCTTTTTGTGTCAAGGGTGTTTTTTCTTCGATATCCCAGTACATGGGACAGATGTAAGGCACTTTATCGTACGTGTACATGGGAAACTTTTTTGCTTTTTGAATTTCTTCTTCATTTAATAAGGCAATGGGACGACGTGTCAATGGACAATCGCGTGTATATCCGTCATACGTATGGTTTGATTTTTCCATGCGATAAATAGTAAAATTTGGATTATTGACAATTAAATCGCGATCTTTTCCACCTCCTTCGTATTCAATTTCAAGAGGTTCATCGTATTCTATTTCCAAGGGTTCGTCTTCCTCTGCTTCGTCCTCTTCGTATCGTTTACGTACGACTTGTTTTGTAATGACTGGTTCTTCTTCCGTACAAGTAATGGTATTGGGAACGGTTAATAAGGCAATGTACGCTTTCATATTTTTTTTCAAGCAGGGTAAATAATGTAGAGAGGGAATTCCATCGATTTGAATGGAAACGTCCGTTGCCGATTTTACAATTGTGGTAGGAAATCCTACTTTATGTTTTACCATGATGCGTTTGTTATCTGCTTCTAGGGAAGCAATGTTTTGATACGCTTCTTCTACTATTTTGGTAGCTTGTTCTTGTGATAAATGAAACAAATCTTTTATTTTTCGTATGGTTACTGCTGGAGTAACACGTTTGGATAAATAATCCGTCACACAAATTTCTTGAATCAATTCACCTTCATAAAATTGGGAGACTCTTCTATAACGTAGAGATGGACCAATATCAATGAAAAAAAGACCCGAACAAGAATGAGATTTTAATTTTTTTACTAAAAATTCTATTTTGTACGTCATGTCAACAATGGTAGTTTGACGAATACTTTGAAACGTAGGATACGTGTACCCACTGGTATACATAAAAGACGCAACTTGTTCCAATACGTCGTCGTATTTATGAAACAACCTATCTATTTCATCAATGGTTCTTATTTGTTTGGATTGACACTCTAACAATAAACTACCATTTTCGTGAAATGCAAATTTCGCATCTTCAAAAAAAACGGTTACGGTATGTTTATGGGATTGACCGTGTTTGATGACTTCTTGCACGGGAAGAACGGGTATTTTATTTCCGTGTAAATCTTCATGTACCGTGTACAATTTATAAAGGATATTTTCTTCTTTTCCAGGATGATATTGTATCATTTTGATATCCTTGGATACATGAAGACGTTGGAATAACGTATCTAGGGGGACAACAATGGGGTCCGCCGTTTCTAATCGACACAATACATGGGTAATACCTTCGATGGATGGTTCAGGCATGGGAAGGGTCAATACTTTGGAAAAGTCTTGTTTGACGGGTGTAGTAGGCTGGAAAAACAAAGGGATGGGTTTACGCGTACATACGTATACGGTATCTTCTAACAAAGGTGCATAATCTAATAATAATTTACGAAATTCTTGGTCAACGGGTACGTGTTCGTATTCATCCATTTGTTCTACTTTGTCAGGATTGGCGGCACAAGGGATGGTTTGACCAATAGGTATATCCATCCATCCTTCAAATGTAAATTCATCCAAGTCTTCCAAGGTATATTCTTTTTTTTCCAAAGAAGGTAGTGCTTGATTAAAACAAAGTAAAAAGTTACGCAAATGAAACGATGGAATGGTTCCAAAAGGTTGAATTAACCTATCATAGACTTCTTTTGAGGTATAGGAAACGTATTTTTTCCCAAATAAATAAACATCACTTTCTAGTAAAATAGATAAGGCATAACGTATGGTTTCAATGGTATCATCTTCCAAAATATCTATCACGATGGGTTTTTCTTGATAGATAAACTTCATGTATTAACATGGGAATTTTTTTTAAATGGTATAATCATGGCATTTACTCGTTTTTATGATGATCCAGATAGAATCATGAAAAAAGTACAAGAAAGTACAGACCAAGGATTATATTATTTAAATTGTCCTGGAAATGGAGAAAAGCCGCCCTTTGTAGAAGACCCGAACATTATTTTACAAAAATGGGGTGCAAATTTACACCAAGACCGTGTTCACGTAGAAAGTGAACTCTTTCGTATTTGTGAACCATTAAAACGTGACTGTGAACGTAAAGTGTTTCAATCGACGCCCATCCAGTATCCCAGTTATAAAAAAGAAGTCACGAGTCAACCGCGTACCATTATGCCTGTATGGACGGCAAGAGACTTGGAGCAAAATCACCGATACATTTTACCACTCAATCCTCAAGAACATGTGATGCCAACGTTTCCCAATAATATTAGTACAAGGTTGGTAGAAAAAGACAATCAATTACGTAAATAAATATGTAAAATGAACATTCCGGTTTCTTCTACGGAATAAATATCATCTTGAATTCTAGGTATGGTTCCTTTTACTTCATGGATTTGAAAGGGAACCAACCGTAACTCTTTTGCTTCTACACGTATCTGGAGGTCTTCTATCCATAATCCATTTTCAAATACTTCTTTTACAGTGGCATATACGTCATAGATTAAATTGTTTTCTTCGTCTAACTCTACGTCTGGTCTACATAAAACAATAAATTGGTCGTAGACGAGTTCATGATGCCACATTGGTATAGAGTAACGTTTGTCATTGTACGTATACAGGTATACGTGTTGATTTACAAGGTCGGCTAATGTAGGATGAATGACTAAGAGAGGTGGCATTCTGGATTCGATTTCATGAAAGACCATGGGTGGAATTAATTCTTGAAAATCCATGAGTAAGACGTATAAGGAAAGTAGAGTAGATGCATCCATGGTAGATAAAACGTAATCGATAGAGGATTGAAACAAAGAAGGTAAGATGGGGTCTTTTTGTTGAGATAGATACTCATAGGCTTCTTGTACTTGGCGAAATGTTTCAGGGTCACCTTGTTTGTCAGGGTGACATTGAAGGGCTTTTTTATAATATTTTTTCTTTAATTGGGAAGGAGTAAGACCAGGACGTGCATCCAAAATGGCATAGGCGCGTTCTGTGTTCATGATATACATTCTATGTTATTCTTTAACTAAAATCAAAATATTACCAGACATAATAATTGTCTTCTTTGGGTTCTTCTGCAGCTTTGGCTCTTTCTGCTGCAAGTCTTTCTGCTCTGGATGGTTTTGAAGCAGTACTGGGTGGTCTAGGTTCTGCAGCAGTGGGCGGTCTAGGTTCTGCAGCAGCGCTGGGTGGTCTAGGTGGTTCTGCAGCACTGGGAGGTCTATATTCTGCTGCTGCAGCACTGTCTGCACGTCGTGTAAACATGGGTGATATGGTTAGTTCCTTAGTTATTTCACCAGCTTCTTTCCATATTCTTCCTGCTACATTTTTATATGTTTCAATCTCAACATCTTCAGCATCATCTATCGATACATATTCTTCTTTTTGATTACTAATTAACCATTGACGTACTAAAAAATAGGCAGTAGCTCTTTCACTACTCTGTACTTTATCGATGGGTGCATTTTTACCGTACAAAAATGTAAGTATTTTTTTTTGTAGAGATGGCTTAGAAGATGGGTCAGAATTTGTATCGTATTCTTTTACATCACGATTGAATTTGACAAGAATATCTTCTTGAATACGTGTTGCTTTACCAAAATCAATAAGAAGACAATATTTTTCATTATATAATATATTTCCTAAATGAAAATCATTATGATAAAATCCTAATTGTGCTAACATAATCAATAATCGTCTTGCAGTTGGTAACAGATGTTTTATTGTATAATCTTTTGATTTAGGTTGTTCATAATAATCATAAAGCGTTCCTGCAGGACCAGCACTTGAACTTATAAATTCCATAAAAACAAGACCAATGTCTCCATCAGTTTCAATATGTTCATCAATTTTTGAAAAAATAGATAAAGATTTTTTATTATAAATTTCTACATGTAGTAGGGTAGGTGCAATTGAAACACCAAAATAATGTATCGAACTTTCACATACAGTTTGATGAACTTCTATTTCTCGTTCAAATTCTTCTTTGTCTATTCCATGTAATTCAATTTCTTCTTTTTCTCCATCCTCCTCATGATTATAAATCATCGTATTAGACTTACCAATACTAACTACTTTTACAAGAATCGTATTTACACCAGATAATACCGGTGATTCTTCTGGAAGGGAAATTTTAAATGTAGCACCAAAGGTACCAGCATTTACAAATTCAATTTTCCCTTCTGCTACAAAACGTTGTAATTCAGGCATAATATCTTGACCTGGTGTTCGTGTCAATATTACTCCGCCACGTTTACGTCTAGAACGTTTGTTACGCCTAGCGCGTCTTCTTGTTCCCATAATTATCCTTTTTATTTTAAAGTTTTATACTAATGAAACGATTTACCACAAAAGAAGAACTCATGCATGCCATTCGTCATGAAACCGGTGCAAATACATGGGATGTGTCTAGAATTACAGACATGAGTTTTTTATGTAAAGATACAGATTTTAATGAAGATATTCAAGGATGGGATGTAAGTCATGTGACTACCATGGAAGGCATGTTTCAAGATTCTTCTTTTAATCGTCCTTTATCATGGAATACATCATCGGTAACTACCATGAAAAATATGTTTTTTGGTGCTGCCTTCAATCAACCTTTAGAACTGGATACGTCTTCGGTGACTACCATGGAAGGTATGTTTCAATATGCGGCCTTTAATCAACCGTTAGAGCTAAATACGTCGTCAGTCACTACCATGGAATCGATGTTTTATAGAGCATTTT
>Ga0214919_10004272_pt1 | contig 20972 bp, 16 predicted proteins | sample LL1503_MetaG_FD_177994 | JGI IMG/M metagenome (GOLD analysis project Ga0214919, IMG submission 177994) | Freshwater microbial communities from Lake Lanier, Atlanta, Georgia, United States - LL-1503 | ecosystem: Environmental > Aquatic > Freshwater > Lake | place: USA: Georgia | collected... | reverse complement strand
CGGCATGATTCGTCATGGAGCACAGTTGGTCTTTGCCTACGGACGGGCCACGGTTCCACGAATTTGCATCATCTTGCGTAAGAGTTACGGCGGTGCCTACATCGTGATGGACTCGAAGAAGATGGGCAACGATCTTTGCCTTGCTTGGCCTTGGGCCGAACTCGCAGTCATGGGTGCTGGACAAGCTGCGGCGATCTTGCAACGGCGTGCCACGCCCGAAGAAAAGGCCGCCTTTGAGGCCGATTACTCCGAACGCTTACTCAATCCATACGTGGCCGCCGAACGGGGCTACGTTGACGCCGTCGTCGAGCCCGCAAACACCCGTTCTGCCATCTGCGCGGCTCTTGACGCTCTCGAAAACAAGCGTGAAGGCTTCCGAGGCAAGAAGCACGACAACACTCCGCTCTAAGGATTCTGTTGCAACATGACCACGTCATGAATAATCCGGGCACTAGCGCACATGGGTACATGGTTTACCTCAAACACTGATTATCCTGCATAGCGGAGGAGCAAGCCTCCAAACGACGACCGACCCGAACAACGGGTCCTACATACAAGGGGACGATCTCGGTGTCCGAGACCATCACAATCATTGACGACCGCACGGGCAAGCAAATCACAGTCCCGATCACCGGAGGGGTTTTCCCCGCTTCAGCAGTACGCGAATTAGATCCATCGCTGTACATCTACGATCCGGCCTACATGCAGACAGCAGCCTGTAAGAGTGCCATCACCTATCTCGATGGTGAAAACGGAATCCTCCGCTACCGCGGCTACCCGATCGAGCAGCTCGCCGAAAAGAGCACCTACCTCGAAGTTGCTTACCTGCTTTTGAATGGCGAGCTTCCGAATTCAACGCAACTTGCGACATGGAAGAACGAAGTAACGCACCACACGTACATCCACGAAAATATGCGTAAGCGTTTCGTTGACGGGTTCCATTACGACGCACACCCCATGGGCATGTTTGTGAGCTCATTGGCTGCACTCGGCACGTTCTATAACGATGCCAAAGACATCGAAGATAAGGCCAGCCGCGACAAGCAGATTTTGCGCATGGTAGCCAAGACCCCAACACTGGCTGCAATGGCGTACCGCTTCTCGGCCGGTCTTCCGTTCGTCTATCCCGACAACGACTTGTCGTTCCCCGGCAACTTCCTCAACATGATGTGGAAGGTCGGCGATTACAACATCGATCCGCGCCTTGAGCGCGCCATGGATGTTTTGTTCATCTTGCACGCCGATCACGAGCAGAACTGCGGAACGACTGCCATGCGCGTTGTGGGATCAAGCCATGCAGACCCATATACCTCAGCCGCAGCTGCTGCGTCAGCCCTCTACGGTCCACTTCACGGTGGCGCCAACGAAGCAGTTGTGCGCATGCTCGAAGACATCGGTTCAATCGAGAATGTTCCGGCCTTCATTGAAGAAGTCAAGAGTGGCAAGGGCAGTCGTTTGATGGGATTCGGTCACCGCGTCTATAAGAACTACGACCCCCGTGCGACCATCATCAAGAAGACTGCTTACGACGTTTTTGAAGTCACTGGCAAGAACCCGCTTCTTGACATTGCGCTCAAGCTCGAAGAGACCGCTCTCAGCGATCCCTATTTCGCCGATCGCAAGTTGTACCCGAACGTTGACTTCTACTCAGGACTTATTTACCAGGCCATGGGTTTCCCGGTTTCAATGTTCACCGTCTTGTTCGCTATCCCCCGCACCGTTGGCTGGTTGGCGCACTGGCAAGAACTCCTCGCCGACAAAGATCAAAAGATCAGTCGCCCGCGTCAGTGGTACACGGGTGTCGAAGCCCGCGATTACGCACCTATTGCCGCTCGCTGAACTTCATAAACCCCGAATTCATCTAGTCTCAATCCGACATCGTCGCAGATTTAGGTTGCAGACTGTACCTGTATGAATGAGCACGATCTATCAACTGAACGTGAAGTAGATCCGAACGCGCCTCAATCAATTGATGGTTTACAGGCCACTCCCAGTCGAAAGATTTCGGCATTAGTTGGTCTAGTTGCCGGCGCACTCGCGGTCACAACCGGCATGACAGTCGCAGCGCTCGGAAATGTTGCCTCGCCTATCGATGCCGTCGGTAGTTCGTTTATTGATCGAACACCTCGTTGGCTCAAAGAACTGGCCATCGATTGGTTTGGTACCAATGACAAGACTGCGCTTCGGGTCGGGATCGTGATCGTCTTGATTCTCGTTTCACTTATCAGTGGTGCTTTCAGCAACAAGCGTCCTTCGCCCCTCGTTGGCGCAATTGTGATCTTCAGTTTCTTGGGGGCACTGAGTGCATCTGAACGTTCCGGCTCCACGTGGGTTTCAATCGCCGCTCCGTGTATCGGCTCAATTGTTGGTATTGCAGTTGCCCTCATCATGTTGTGGCAAGTCAATAACCAGTGGCTACTCAAACATTTCCCGAGCGAATCGCAGGCTCCGCTCGGCTGGGATCGTCGGCGATTCATTCGCACGGCTTCATCGGCAAGCGTCGGAGCAGTTGTTCTCGGCACCTTGGCCCAAAATGGCGAGCAACAACGAGTAGATCGCATTGAGGCGCAGATCCCTGATTCGTTACCACCAGCAATTGATTCATCAAGTAACTATGAGGGCGACGTTGAGCCTGGTGAAATTTTGTACATCACACCAAATGCCGACTTCTATCGCATCGATACTGCGCTGTCATTTCCTAATGTCAATCTCGATACGTGGAAGTTGCGCATTCACGGCATGGTCGACAATGACATTGAGCTCACATATCAAGATCTTTTAGACATGCCACAAGTTGAGCGCACAATCACGATTTGTTGTGTCTCAAATGATGTTGGCGGTCCCTATGTCGGTAATGCAGTTTGGCAAGGAGTGTTTCTCAAGGACCTTCTTGATCGAGCCGGCGTCAATCGCGAAGCAGAGCAAGTTTTTAGTCGCAGTATCGATGGATGGACCAGCGGATTCCCCATTGAAGTCGCGCTCGATGGTCGCGATGCGATGTTGGCGATCGGTATGAACGGAGAAGCCCTCCCCCTCGAACATGGATTCCCAGCCCGACTCATCGTGCCTGGCGTTTACGGCTACGTCTCGGCAACGAAATGGATTAAAGATATTGAGATCAACAAATGGTCCGATGCCGAGGGCTACTGGGTTCCCCTCGGCTGGTCACGTGACGCGCCCATCAAAACTCAGTCGCGCATTGATGTGCCGCGCAAGAATCAAGAACTACAGCCGGGCATCAACAAGATTGCTGGAGTCGCCTGGGCACAACACACTGGAATTGAAAAAGTTGAAGTACGAATCGACAAAGGCGAGTGGAATCTCACCGAACTTTCCGAAGATCTCACCGATGATGCGTGGCGACTTTGGACTTTCAATTGGAACGCAACAAGTGGCAAACACACCATTCAAGTACGCGCAACTGACAAGAGCGGCTATGCCCAAACCGAAACTGTCACGAGTGTTGCACCAGACGGAGCAACTGGTTGGCACACTCGCAAAGTTGTTGTGGCCTAAATTTGCTCGGCTACTGAGCCGCTCGACATAGATCCATATCCAAACTATGCGTGTCTGATGATCGACATCCCGTTTGATTCATTTCATCAAGAGTGTCGAAGTATTTATCGCGCAAGCGTGGAATCAACGTCACGCGAGCTAGTTCGCGACCAAAATCTTCGGCAAGGTGAACACCGTCTGGTCGCTCTGCTTTTCCTTCATCAGAATTTGGATCACTCAACGCATCGGCATACGGAACCATCTTGACTGAATGCCAGTTTGCATCCCATTCATTGATCACATCGGCCCAGCGAACAAGTGCGGCAATATCATCTCCGAGAATTTTCGGGTTATCACGAACCGGCGGAGTTTCGAACACCAAAACTGGTAAACCTCTTGGAGCAACAATCGCTTCAATATTTTCTAAAAATTTGTCGAGGTCATCTTTATATTGATCTGAGTCGGGTTCAACCCAGACGTCCGATCCGGCGTATTGGTATGCCCACTGATTCGCAACACCGGCAACTATGACAATGGCGTCTACATCTGAAATATGATCATGTACAAGTCGCTGGTTGTCTGAACAATACGACACGTCTTGCTGAGATTCTTTTCGATCACGAACCTGAGCAACCTTGAGCAATGGACAACCCAGAACTCCGCCAGAAATGACCCCAAGACTTCCATCTGAAGCTTGAGCCAACGCAGTTGCAATGTTTTCTGCTGTTGAATCGCCAATCACTAAAACCGAGAGCGGCCCCGTGCGGTCAACGAGAACTGGCGCAACCATATTGTCAACAGTTGTCGTTGACGATGTATTTGAAAAATCAACGACCGATGTCGTTGGCGCAATAGTTACCAGCACTTCAGGCGTTGTGTCAACCTCAGATGAAGCTGACGCAAGAATTGCACTCGCCAAAACCACCGTGCCCACCAATGCCACGACGAAGGAGCTCAAGGCCCACCGAGAAGACAGCAATACCCTGCGTTGACGAATTGGTTGTTCAATCAGCCAGTAACTCATCAGCGTTAAAATCACAGTGACAATAACCTGCACTCCAAAAAGAGCCGTTGGTCGAAGGTCGATCCGGTCAGAGTTGAGCCAAACAATGACTGGCCAATGAATCAGATACAGGCCATAACTCACCTCACCCACTCGCACGAGCAGATGTGCCGACAAAAACGATCTGACTTGACCTGCTTGAACTGCGGCAATCAAGCAGACAACGGACAAACCTGCGAAAAGTGTCAACGCCCCCGAATACACCCATGGCGAATCAACCGAAGAAAATCGTGCGAGCACAATCACGCCAAGTAATGGAACTATGTACAAAGTCGACCAGGGCTTGGCTTTTTGAACTGCCAATAGTTCGATGCGACGTCCACATAGGCACGCCAACCCCGAACCAAGCAACAGTTCGGCAGCGCGATTATGCGTTCCGTAATAGATTAGTTCGTGACTGTTTGTGCACATTGTCGCGATCGTTGAACCAGCAACCGCGGCAAGTATGACTATCCCAATTCCGCGTCGACGCAATCCCAAGGCAAACAATCCGGCGACCAACACTGGAACGACGACATACAACTGTTCTTCAATTGACAATGACCATAGGTGTTGCAACGGACTCGGTGAGGCGAAAAGTTCGCCATATGAATGTCCTGAATAGATGAATCGCCAATTACTGAAATACAATGCTGCTGAAATTGCGTCGCCCTTAATGCGACTGGCTTCAATACTCGTACTCAACCAACTCGCAAAACCAACAACTCCTGCGATGACAACCAACGAAGCCGGCGCCAATCGGCGTAAACGGCGGCCCCAAAAAGCTTTCAGGTTGATCCGGCCAGTGTTTTCGCACTCATTGATTAACAATGACGTGATTAAGAAACCCGACAGGGTAAAGAAAACTGAGACGCCCAAAAAACCACCGGGCAACCAGTTCAGTCCAGAGTGAAAAATAATCACCAAAATGACGGCGACACCACGAAGTCCGTCCAACCCGCGATGATGCGCGAGAGATGCTGGTTGGAGAGTTTCTTCAGTCACCGGCGGAAGAAATATCGATCAAAATTTTGCCAGTGTTGGCATTTTCACCCATCGCGATATGCGCATCGGCAATTCGATCGAATGGATAACGACTGTCGACAATCGGTTTCAACCGACCCGAAGCGAACAGCGGCAACATCTCGGCAGCGAACTTACGTGTCACGGTGGCCTTTTCTTCAAGCGGTCTGGCCCGAAGTGTCGTACCAATCCAATGAGCTCGCTTCATGAGCAACAAGCCGACGTTTACTTGAGTCGATCCCCCGCCCATCAAACCCACTTGAACAATTGTTCCTTTGTTGGCAACAACTTTGAGATTTCGATCAACCTCGTCACCACCGATGACGTCGAGCACGACATCAAAGCCCAGCGGAACTGCGGTCTGCAATTCGCTCAACCAATCGTGCGGTGAACGCTCGACAACAAGATCAGCACCAAGATCACGACATGCCTGCGCTTTACCAGCCGAACATGTAACGGCGATACGCGCACCAATGGCCTTGGCGATTTGAATTGCTGCAGTGCCCACACCAGATGCTCCAGCGTGCACCAAAGCCCAACGACCAGATGTCAGCCCACCTTGCAGAACAAGGGCATCCCATGCAGTCAGAAAAACTTCGGGAATCGCTGCGGCATCAGCCAACGAAATATTGCTTGGTACTGCAAGTAATTGGCGCTCGTGAGTACAGATGTATTCGGCATATGCGCCACCCGATTCGATCGCCATCACGCGATCGCCGATCTTCCAGGTCTTGACGCGCTCGCCAAGTGCACTCACAACTCCCGAGTATTCAAGACCTGGAATCTCCAAGAAACCAGCGCCGCGCGGGTCGGGATAGCCACCCATGCGCTGCAAAATATCAGCGCGGTTGAGGGCAGTCGCCCGCACTTGCACTTGCACTTCATCGGGGCCGGGCATAGGAACCGGAACATCCTCAAAATTGAGGACTTCCGGTCCACCGTGCGACCGCAAAACAACAGCTCGCATGAGCAAGTTCTGACTCAAGCCATCTTTTGCTGAAGGCGACGATCAAGCGCTGCCAAGTAATCCTCAGTTGTCAACCAAGGCTGATCCTTTGAGATCAAAATTGACAAGTCCTTGGTCATTTCGCCAGCTTCGATGCTCTCAACACACACCTTCTCAAGGTTCTCAGCGAATTCAATGAGTTTGGGACTGTTGTCAAGCTTGCCGCGATGCTTCAAGCCACCAGTCCAGGCGTACACCGACGCAACTGGGTTGGTCGATGTCTTGTTGCCTTTTTGGTGTTCACGGTAGTGACGCGTCACGGTTCCGTGAGCAGCTTCGGCTTCAACAGTCTTCCCGTCTGGTGTCATCAAAACTGATGTCATCAAACCGAGCGAACCATAACCCTGAGCAACAGTGTCACTTTGTACGTCACCGTCGTAGTTCTTACAGGCCCAGACGTACCCGCCTTCCCACTTCATGGCACATGCGACCATGTCGTCAATCAAACGGTGTTCGTAGGTGAGACCTGCCTTATCGAAATCAGCCTTGAACTCTGCCTCGAATACTTCTTGGAACAAGTCTTTGAACTGACCGTCATAGGCCTTGAGGATTGTGTTCTTGGTACTGAGGTACACCGGGTAGTTACGGCTCAAGCCATAGCGCATCGAAGCACGAGCGAAGTCTCGAATGCTTTCGTTGTAGTTGTACATACCCATGGCAACGCCACCGTCGGGGCCATAGTTGGCAACCTGGAATTCCATGGGCTTGCTGCCATCTTCAGGAGTGAATGTCATCGTGACTGTTCCAGCACCTGGAACCTTGAAGTCGGTGGCCTTGTATTGATCGCCATGTGCGTGACGTCCGATCACAATGGGTTTCGTCCAACCTGGAACAAGTCGCGGAATGTTGCTACAAATAATTGGTTCACGGAAAACGACTCCGCCAAGGATGTTACGGATGGTGCCATTAGGCGACTTCCACATTTTCTTGAGTCCGAACTCTTCAACGCGAGCCTCGTCAGGAGTAATCGTTGCGCACTTGACGCCAACACCGTGCTTCAGGATTGCGTTCGCTGAATCAATGGTGACCTGGTCATCGGTGGCATCGCGATGCTCCATACCGAGGTCGTAGTACTCAAGATTGATGTCGAGGTACGGGAGGATAAGGCGGTCCTTGATGAACTGCCAAATGATGCGAGTCATTTCGTCGCCATCGAGTTCGACGACGGGATTATCAACCTTGATTTTGGCCATGGGGCGCCTCCGGGTACGGTGGCCGCTCGGCGACCACGGGTTATGTCACTTGTATTGCACTTGTCAACCTTAGCCCGACATGCCACCTCAGTGGCAACTAGTCGCCAATCAATCTGCCCGACTAAAACTCTGCCAATTAACGACCGAGACTCACAAAAGCTAAGGCCAACCCGGCGCAGGCCATTCCCACGAATTGGGACCGATTGGCCTTTTCATGATCGAGACGTAGCGCCAAGACGATCGTGCTCACGGGGTACAACGCAGTAATCACCGAAACCAGCGACAGCATTCCATGTCGGTTGGCAAAGACAAACAAAACATTGGCACCCATATCGAATAGTCCTGCCCACAGTGCGATCGCCGGGATTCGATGTTGCTGTTCAACAGAACGACCCTTCGCACGACGCCGTACCAAGATGATTGAGGCAGCAACCGTGATTGATGCGATACGCGCTGCCAGCAAAGGCCACATTCCCGAATCAGCACTAGTTCGATCTAGACAAACAAACATCCAACCGAATCCGCAACCCGCCAAAGTTGCAATACCAACAATCGAAAGTTTTGTTGGCGCGTGCGCTGTTCCTACCGCTCCAGTCACGAGAGCGATGCCCACGATTGCAATCACAATTCCGACGTAAGCAATCAACGACGGGCGGTCTCCAAGAAATAGACCTGTTCCAACGGGAAGGGTCGCGCTCACCACTGCCGCAAGTGGAGCAACAACAGTCATCGATCCTTTTGCTAACGCGTAATAAAACAACGTCAGACCAACAAATCCTCCCAGACCGCCGGCTGCACCCCATAACCAGTCGTGCATGCCAGGTGCCGGATCACCAAGAATCACCAGAAAAATCCCCAAGAGCATCAAACTGAAAATTTGCCCGACACACGTCACGATCAGGCTGTCAATTTTGCGCGATGCTCGACCGCCGCAATAATCGCCGAGGCCATAAACGAAAGCCGCGGCCGCAGCGAGCAAAATCTCCACATCACATAGTAAGCACGACCGCACACATCAGTCATGACTTGAGTACCTTTCGTGCATGCGTCGTTTATCAATCGTCATTATCTCAGTCCTCGCCTTCACCGCTTGCAGTAGCAGTGATTCCAAAGACACAACCTCAGCGGCCCCCGCAACAGATTCTGCAACGACCGAGGCACTCACTACTGATGCGCCGGTCGAAACCACCACAACTGTGGCCACGCCGACATCAATCGTTGCGCCTTATACAAGTGAGATTTACAGCGACCCCACACACTGGACCTGTCGTCCCGACATGACTGATACGTGCGACGACGACACAAGCGTCACCATGATTAATGCCGATGGCACTACGTCAGTCGAATCCTTTGTTGCCGACCCCAATGCTCCCGTGGACTGTTTCTACGCTTACCCAACAGCAAGCGAAGATGCCACGTTGAACTCCGACCTCATCGCTGGTCGTGAAAAAGAAGTTGCGTTTCAACAAGCTGCTCGTCTTTCAACTGCCTGTCGCATGTTTGCCCCGACCTATCGCAGTGTCACATTGGCTGGCCTTTTCAACCCATCAATGCCTGGTGACAGAACTCAGGCTTGGTTGACACCTTTCGAAGACATCAAAGACGCCTGGAATCATTACCTCGCTAATGACAATCAAGGACGAGGGGTCATTTTGCTGGCTCACTCACAGGGCACCGGACAATTGGTTCGCTTGTTAAAGGAAGTCATTGATCCAAGTGAAGAGCAACGATCGATCTTGATTTCCGCAATCATGTTGGGCGGCGCAGTTGCCGTTCCCGAAGGTGAAGACATCGGTGCAGCAATGCAAAACATTCCTTTGTGTCGAGCGAACGATCAAACTGGTTGCATCATCACGTACGCATCATTCCGCGACACCGCACCGCCTCCGGCAAATGCTTATTTCGGCAAGCCTGGTGGCATGGGGCAGCCCGCACCCGCAGGCGAAATGGCTGGTTGCACCAACCCCGCAGCTTTAAGCGGCGGCAAGGGCATGTTGAAGTCGGCTTTTGAAACAGCCGACTGGGCTTTCACCGACCCCGCACTCTCCGCATCAATCACTACTCCATTTATGGGCTTCCCCGATCTTCTTGAAGCTGAATGTGTCTACGAGAATGGATTCTCGTATTTGCAAATACACACCAACGCCGATCCCACCGACTCACGCGCTGATGCATTCAAGGGCGATCTCTCACCCGAGTGGGGAACTCATGCGGTCGACTGGGAACTCGCAGGACTCAGTATTCTTGATGTCGTTCAAGACGAGATCACAGCCTGGGTGGCTAGCCACTGACTCTTCCGTCACGGTGAAATTCACCTAAGGTACGCACATGCATCACGTTCGTTTTGGTCGTACCGGTCTCAAAGTTTCTCGCCTATGCCTTGGCACGATGACATTTGGTTATCAGTGCGATGAAGACACATCATTTGCCATTATGGACGCTGCAGCAGAAGCAGGCATCGACTTCATCGATACAGCCGACATGTACCCGCTCGGTGCTCCTCCAGAACTCTTTGGACGCACCGAAGAAATCGTTGGCAAATGGCTCAAAGGTCGTCGCGATGATTTCATTGTTGCCACCAAATGCTTTTTCCCGACTGGCAAGAAGGCTTGGGAAGCCGGCAACTCGCGCCACAACATCATGCGTTCAGTCGATATTTCATTGAAGCGACTCGGAACCGATCACATTGATTTGTATCAAGTGCATTCATGGGATGCCGAGACTCGCATTGATGAAACTTTGACCGCGATGGACGATCTTGTGAAGTCAGGCAAAGTTCGTTACGTCGGATGCTCAAACGTTTTGGCATATCAACTTGCTCGCTCGGTTGGCCGAGCCGAGGTACTTGGTGTTAGTGGCTTTGAATGTGTACAGCCGCGCTACAACATGTTGTTTCGCGAAAATGAGCGTGAACTATTGCCATTGTGTGCAGAAGAAAACATCGCCGTCATCCCCTACAACCCGCTTGCAGGCGGATTCTTAAGTGGCAAGCACATGCGGGGCGCGCCGACCGAAGGTGGACGGTTCACACTTGGCTATGCCGCAGGGCGCTACCAAGATAGGTACTGGCACGATCGCATGTTTGACACCGTTGATCAACTACGTCCCATCGCCGAAGAAGCTGGGGTTTCCATGGCGACCTTGGCCGTGCAATGGGTCCTCGCCAATCCAACGATCACCTCACCAATCATTGGCGCAAGTCGACCCGATCAAATCGCTGATCCCGTCGCTGCTGTCGGTTCACCTATCGCTGCCGGAATCAAGGCTCGAATCGACGAATTGACCTACGAATACCGCTTCGGCGACAACGCCCGCTGAATTAATTGCGGTCGGGCGCCCAGTTGCCGTGGAAGCCGAACGGTACTCGTGCGGGCAATTTCACCTGAGCGACGTATCCCCGATCAAAGTCACGTGCATCAATCACAACAAATTCGGTTGAGTTCTTAGATCCGTCGTGAACGAAGGTCACTAACCAACCATCATCTTCGTCGGTGCCATTAGGCCGAGCGATAAACACTGGCTCGCCTGCGGCTCGCGAAACCCCATGATCAAAGACTTGGCGCTCTCCAGTGACCAAGTCGTGCTTCACTGTCGGCCAATGCATTGAGCCCGAATCAATCTGAGCGCAATAGCCATAGCGATACATCTGGCCGGTGAGCGATCCACGATGTCGCGGGAATTCATTTGCCATTGAATCAATCGTGGTGACCGACACTCGCTTGGTGATTGGGTCAATCTCCCAGCGCATGAGTCGCGGCACTGCGTCACCGAAAGGACCCAACAAATCATCACGCATCATGAGGTCGTAGAAACTCACGTCAAGGACAACCTTGCCGTCGGGTGTGTCGTACGCATTCATCGGGTGGAACACATAACCGACTGGCACGTCAATCCACACGATGTCTGTTGCGGTGCCTTCCCGTGGCATCAACCCAACACGATTGCCATAGTCGGCGTTCCATCTGAATGGGAACCGACCAGCGAAAGCCAGATCGAAGTCGACCAAAACTGGTTGGTCATAAACTACGACGTAACGACCGGTGATTGACATGTCATGCACCATTGACATACCTGGCAACGGAATGTCAACCGTACGATTCACGCGACCGTCTTTACCGACGCGCACATACTGCACATGATCCATCCACTCGGCCCACGCATAAACGATGGCGTGCATCTCGCCTGTTACCGGATCAATTTTTGGATGTGCAGTGAATGCTCCAGGTAATGTCCCGAAAAAGTCATTGCGCCCAACAGTTTCTAATTCGTATGTCAATTCAACTGGGCACCCGCCAGCTTCAATCATCGCCCATGTGGTGCCCGCAAACGAACCGACGTTGGTGTTGGGACCGATCGGAGAGCTATTCCAGTTTCGTCCCGAGATATCAGGTAATCCTTTTATCGCATTCACTGCGGTTGATCCGACATACCGATTGCGATACCACTCGGCGCGACCTTCGCGTAAACGAATACCGTGCACCATTCCATCGCCCATAAACCAGTGATGAGTCGCTGGATCAACATCAGTGATCGGGTTCGGTCCGTTGCGCAAGTACCGACCATTGAGTTCTGGCGGCAATTCACCGATGACTGGAAGATCGAATGCGGTGACCTCTTGAGAAACTGGGGCGTAGTTACCCGAGAGGTAAATATTGTTGGCGATGGCATCAGATAATGAAGTCATAGACAATGTCTAGTTTGTTTGTCAGACGCCGTCAAACAACTCATCCCAGAAAAACACATAGCCCCACCGTAGTGGGGCTTTTGGTGGGCATGACGGGACTCGAACCCGGGACCTCTACCATGTCAAGGTAGCGCTCTAACCAACTGAGCTACACGCCCAAAAGCAGACCTACCCTACAGCCTGTGCGGGGTCCTCGCCCACCCCACAGTCGCCATATTTGCCGTGCTTTTGTCCTTAGCGCAAACGCAGGGCCACTTCGTTGGCCATCAGACGACCAGCACGGGTCAACGTGACCTGACCGTTGTTCACCAGCACCAATTCACTCATCAGTTCAAGATCACTTGCGGTAAACGAATCAACAGGCACACCCTCACGCATTCGCAAGGCCAACTGCAGTCCCTCAATCCGTTGAGCATCAAGATCAAGAATTTCGCTTGATGACTCGGCGCTTTGAGCAGAGTCAATCAACTCCATAAATCGATCAGGCGTGCGGACATTCCATGAGCGTCGCCCATCGTGGTGCGCGTGAGCAGCACTACCGAAACCGGCGTAGTTACCTTGAAACCAATACAATCGATTGTGTTGGCACTCGCGTCCGGGGCGCGACCAGTTAGAGACCTCATAGTTCTCCATGCCCGCGGCCGCTAACAAATCATCAACGACTTCGTACATTTCGGCTTGAACATCATCATCGGGATGTCGACTGGGATCATCAGCAAGCGGCGTTCCCCCTTCAACGGTGAGTCCATAGGCCGAGATATGGGTTGGCTCAAGTTGCAAAACCGATGTAACCGTTTCGGCCCAATCATCAACTGATTCGCCGTGAACTCCATAAATAATGTCCAGATTGATGTCACTGAATCCCGCTTGTCGCGCAAGTTCAACGGATCGCTCAACATTGGCCGGATTATGTGTTCGTCCAAGCGATAAAAGAACATGACTTTGCATTGATTGCACGCCAAAACTCAAGCGGTTGACTCCACCATCACGAAAAACGTGCAACATCTCACTCGTAACGTCATCAGGATTGCATTCGATTGTAATTTCGGCATCACTCGTCGTTGGAATATGCGAAAGGACTTGTATCAATGCCTCAGGCGGAACTCGTGTAGGCGTTCCACCACCGACAAAAATTGAAGTCGCTGTCGGCATACCTTGCGCTACTGCTCGCGATATCTCGGTCGCTAATGAATCAAGATATTTCTCAATGATGTGATCACGATCGGTGAACGTCGCAAAAGCGCAGTAGTCACAACGATGACGACAAAATGGAATATGGACGTATGCGCCGTAACCCGGATTTTCGGCAGTTGCGCGCATTATGTTCTCGGTGATGTTTGAAAGAGAACACCAATTTCTTCAAGGTATGCGCGAACGTCATCTATTGCGACATCAAGCATCACGGCAATGGCCCTCACGTCATCGGCCCGAACTGTGAGAACCTTGCCATTGAAGTCACCACGCTGAACCTGGATCATCGACAGGTAGCGAGAAAGTGTTGCGAATCCTGAACCCTCAATGTTGGTCAATTTCACCAAATCAATGGCCAATTTTGTCGAAGTGGTTACCGAACGACCATCGGCGAGTTTTGCTTCTTTAGGCAACAACTGTTCAATCGGTACGTCGTAAAAATCGGCCAAACGGCGAAGTCGGGGCAACGAAATTGAGCGCTCGCCTCGTTCGTATGCTCCAAGTACTGAAGCTTTGAACTCTTCGCGTGACACGGCTTCCACCTCTTGCAAGGACAATTTCTTTTGTCGACGTATCGCGCGAAGTCGTTCTCCTACTCGCACGTTGTACTCAGCCGACAATGCATCGTCTTCATCAGGCACTTGAACTGACTTATGGGGCTTCTTAACCATGTTGCGACCTCATATGACTCAACATCACACCTGCAGCCACCGCAGCGGTTTCAGCCCGCAAGATTCCACCCGGCAATGACACGCGATTGGGCATCAAGTCCATCTCTTGATGAGTAAATCCACCTTCTGGACCGATCACCAGTGTCAAAACATCTGATGTCAAGGCTGAACCTTCGGGATCAGTAACGGCGATATTTGGCCCGTACGTTTCGACGAATTTTTCAATCGACGGACTCACATCATGAATGGTCGGCAAGAACACCGAACGACTTTGCATTGCAGCTTCGCGAGCGATTTTTTGCCAACGCACTTGATTCTTCGCGCCTTTATCACTGTCCCAGCGAACAATCGACCGTTCGGTGATGATTGGAACGATGTGATCAATTCCTAGTTCGGTCAATTTTTGAATCACCAAATCAGGTTTGTCGCTTTTTGTCACCGAAAATGCCAAGGTCAATGACCGTGGGTTTGTCTCAACGTGAAGCACCGAATCTTCTGTCGACAAAGCGGCTGTCATCTCGTACTTACATATTCGCCACGAGCCACGACCATCACTCACCGAAACCGACTCACCGCTTCGCAATCGAAGAACTTTTGCTAGGTGATGAAAGTCGTCGTCGTTCAGAAACGGGGCGTTGATATCAATCACAAACGCGTGAGCCGCGGCACGACGCCGCTCAATCATGAGAACGCCGATTTGATACGCGAGAAGAAACCTTTGTCAGCTGGCGCAACATCTTCGCCACGCTTTTCAGCAAACGTACGCAACAACTCAGATTCATCATCGGACAACTTTGTCGGCACAACGACTTTGACAACGGCAATGAGATCTCCACGGCCGGTTGACTGCAAACGAGGGACGCCGCGTTTTTTCAAAATGAAATGGCGACCAGGTTGAGTGCCGGCAGGAATCAACAACGTTTCTTCTCCATCGAGAGTTTCGAGTTCTAGTGATACTCCAAGAGTTGCCTGAGCAATCGATATTTCTACCTGCGTCACAAGATTGATACCGTCACGCTCGTACATTGCATGAGGCTTCACTCGTAGGCGAACGAATAAATCTCCGGCCGAACCACCACGTTGCCCTACTGCACCACGTCCTGTTAAGCGCAAGGTTGAACCAGTATCGACACCTGCTGGAACATCAACTTGGAATGTCTTTTCGGTGATCACTCGACCTTCACCGCTACATGTCGCGCACGGTGTCGCGATGATCTGGCCAAAGCCGCGGCATCGCTGACAGGCCTGCATTGACACCATTTGCCCGAGCAAACTTTGTCGTACACGCTGAACCTGACCAACCCCGTTGCATTCTGAGCATTTCACTGGCTGAGTACCCGAACCAGCGCCAGATCCCGAACACTCGTCGCATACCAATGCAGTGCGCACACTCACCGGAACATTGGCACCAAAGACGGCTTGTTCAAACGAGAGATCGGCAACAACTTCAAGGTCTTGGCCACGCGGAGGACCCGTTGGCCCACGTTGTTGACCGAAGGGACTGCCACCGAAGAAGGATTCAAAAATATCACCGAGTCCGCCTCCACCGCCGAAGAAGTCTCCCCCGCCACCGCCAGATGCGCCCGCTTCACCAAATCGGTCGTACCTCGCCCGCGAATCGGCATCGGACAAAACCTCATATGCCTGCGCAACCTGTTTGAACATCTCTTCAGCACTCGCATCACCAGGATTCGCGTCAGGGTGAAACTGGCGAGCTTTCACTCGATAGGCCTTCTTGATTTCGTCGGCTGACGCATCGCGCCGCACATCAAGGAGTTCGTAATAGTCAGCCATAATCGTCGCAATTCTACAAAGGTTATTTTTCGATCACGACTACTTAGCTCTCGCCGAGTCGACGACCCAATCGATCTGAGACAACCTCAACTGTGGCAAGCGCCTGCGGGTAGTCCATCCGCGTCGGCCCAAGCACTCCAATAGTGCCCAACTGCTCGCCATCCACGACGACGGGTGCAATGACGACCGAGCAACTTGCGAGTGGCTCGATGCCGTGTTCAGCGCCAATTGAGACGCTGAGTCCTCGGTCAAGAATGTCACGCACCAAAGTCACGACTAAATACTGCTGCTCTAATGTTTGCAAAACCTGCCTGACGACATCAACGGCATCAAAGGCCGACGCCATAGATGATGCTCCGCCGACAAACACCGAATCATCTTCACCGACATGTTGAAGTGCTGCATTCGCTTTCTGACAGATCGCATCTACTCCGGCATCGCCACTTAATGGAATTTCTCGCGAGCCTGCCAACGCATGACCAATGAGGTGGCGTTGCATATGCACGGTCGCTGCCCCAAGTCGAGTTTCTGACACTTCGGCATCAAATTCAAGATGTTCGCTTTCCACCGAACCATTGGACATCACCGCAACCACCATGGCCTGCCGTGCGGAAAGTCCAACAACTTGCACGGCGCGAATTTCGGCTCGTTCAACTTTGGGGCCAAGAACGACTGACGCGTAATTTGTCAGTCCAGCGACGAGGTGCGAGGTGCGGGCCAGCAGTTCTTCCATGCCACCATGGGCGCCGTCAAAGAAGTCGCGAACCTGACCGACCTTGACATCGTCGAGACGACCAGGCTGGCTGAGATGGTCAACGAAGAAGCGATAACCCTTATCGGTCGGAATGCGACCAGCGGACGTGTGAGGCTGAGCCAAGAAACCTTCTTGTTCAAGAACCGCCATCTCATTGCGAACAGTGGCTGAAGAAACATTGATGTCAGGAGCGGTCGCAATATGGGTTGAGCCAACGGGCTGACCGGTGCCGATGTATTCCTGCACCACTGCTCTCAGAATTGCGGTCTTACGGTCGTCCAACATGACAACAGCAATCTAGCGCACCGCCCCGACGACTCAAGTCCCTTCGACACTCATGGCTTTGTATCGTGCCAAGGCCTCATCACGCTCAGCATGATGATCAACAATTGGGGCAACATATCCGATGGGCACGCCAGCACCTTTGCGTTTTGCGTCATGCGGAGCGTGAATCAATGAAGCGGGCAAGGACTCAAGCTCGGGGACATACCGCCGCACATAGTCACCATTTGGGTCATAACGCTCACCTTGCAACATCGGGTTAAACACTCGAAAGTACGGAGCCGCATCGGTGCCAGTCCCCGCTGTCCACTGCCAACCATGTGCGTTACTCGCCAAGTCGCCATCGACAAGATGCTTCATAAAGAACTTGGCGCCCCACTGCCACGGCAGGTGTAAATCTTTCACCAAAAAACTGGCTGTAATCATGCGCACACGATTATGCATCCAACCAGTCTGAACTAGCTCGCGCATTCCAGCATCGACAATGGGATAGCCAGTCTCGCCACGGCACCACGCCGCAAATCGTTCTTCTGCGACCGGTCCAGAATCATGAACTAAACCGTCAAGTTTGCGATTGAGGTTCTTCCAACCTGTGTCAGGAAATCGGAACATCACATCGGCATAAAACTCGCGCCACGCGAGTTCGCTGCGATACACATCGTGCGACTTAGTCGGCACTAAATCAGCGAGCAATTGACGTGGGTGCACGATCCCCCAGCGCAAAGCCGCCGACAAACGACTCGAACCATTCACAGAAGGATCGTTACGACGATCCGAGTACCCATCAAGACCTTCTGCGCCGCGATGACGGTATTCATTCCACTGATCAAGAACCGATTCTTCATTAGACGGCGGTAAATCAAATTCAATGTCGGGTCGCTTCGGTGGACCTTCACACTTAATCGTGGGCGCTCCGTACCACTGCGGATCACGTGGTGCGTCTTGCGGAGCCGTCCAGCCAGCGGCCAACCAACGCTTAGAAAATGGCGTGAATACCGAATACGAGAGCCCGTCGTCTTTCGTCACAATGCCTGGATCAACGGCATAGGACGAACTCACGCCATGCAGTCTCTTTCCCACACTCTTCAGCCTGTTGCCCACCTCGGCATCGCGTCGGCGACCATATGGAGCGAAATCCCGAGCGACGTACACATCATCGGCTCCCACTTCTTCAGCAAGCGCAACAATGACGTCAACAGGATCACCATGTCGGTACACCAAGGCTCGACCCATCGAATTGTCGAGCGCATTCAACGCATCACACATAAATGCCACCCGTGGCGCGCCTGCGTTCTTCAGAAGTTGTGGGTCGACGACGAACGCTGGCACAACATCAGAATGTTCGGCCAATGCTTTTAACAAAGCCGGATTATCAGCCAGACGCAGATCGCGTCGAAACCACATGATTGCTCGAGTCATGCGCCGACACTACCGATGAAAATCACAGGTCGGGAAAACGTACGCGAATTGCGTTCGCGTGAGCTGGGAAACCTTCAATATCAGCGAGCGCCAAGACCGTGGGGGCCAATCGACGTAAAGCCGCATTGTCAGCACGAGCGATCGCAGTGCGCTTCAAGAATGCGTCCACTGTCACACCACTCGTGACTCGCGCGTAGCCATTCGTCGGCAATGACGCTGGTGGACCCAAAACGAAGTTGCCTGCCGAAAACGGCGTGTCTTGTCCAAGCAGAATTTCGCCAGCATGCACGAGCATCTCAATCACCGACTCTTCGATGTCGGACCGAACAACTAATTGCAAGTGCTCTGGCGCAAATTCATTAGCGACGAGCGCAGCCTCGGTCATGTCTTTCACCAGTACGCAGCCACCGTTGACACCAAGTGATGAAGCAGCGGCTTCGGCTCGCACCTCAGGCAACAACGCGATCTGCTTCACTAATTCAACTTCGGTCGCGGCGGCCAACGAGGCACTTGTCGTAATCAACAAGGTGCAGCTATCGGTGCCATGTTCGGCTTCAATCAACAAATCGGCGGCCAAACGAACTGGGTCAGCCGAATCGTCAGCAATGACAACGCTTTCGGTGGGACCAAGCGCCATTTGTGTCGCAGTTCCGTAACGCTGAACTTCAAGTTGCGCGACCGTCACAGGTAGAGAACCAGGCCCCATCAGCTTGACCACTCGCGGAATTGATTCGGTTCCGAAAGCAAGAGCAGCCACACCTGCCGGACCATTCACCCGGAAAATCTCGCGCAGTCCAAGTTCGCGAGCAACGGTGATCACGACAGGATCAACCGCGCCATTGGCGCCGGGTTGCGGTGGCACGACAACTGCAATGTTCTTGACGCCAGCCACAACTGCAGGAGTGCCGAGTTGCGCAAGAACGCTTGGGTAACTCGCTTTACCGCTCGGGCAGAACAAACCAGCTGAAGCAATTGCACTGACGCGCTCGCCTACCATCAGCCCAGGATCGCTTTCAAATTGCCAGTTACCAAGATGGGTCAACAGATGTTCATTGAACCGCCGAATGTGATCGACCATGTCGGTGATTGCAGCGCGAAGAGCAGGATCAACTTTGCCGGGAGCCGATTCCCATTCATCATCGCTGACACGTAGCCCCGATGGATCCACTGAGACCTTGTCAAACTTGGCGAGAGCATCGCATACTGCAGCATCGCCCCGTTCACGAACGTCGAGAACCAAGGCTGAAATCTGCTCGCGCAGTTCGGGGGTGATGACCTTGTTCAGATCACGATCAACTAATGCCGAACGTTGTGCAGCATCAAGCTGCGACCAAGTCAATTGACGAAGTACCGAAGAACGCGACATCACTGATCAGAGTACTAGGGGTTTCGAATTCGGCGAAGTTGTTTTCAAGAAGTACACGACAATCACCAAAATCAATAGTGACAACAAACTTCCGTACGCCAGCGACCATTCGGGACCTGCCCAGTCAGCTATCAATCCAGTGATCGGCCCACCAATCGGCGTTGAACCCAGAAATGCCACCGCTGACAAAGCCAGTAAGCGACCCCGCATATCTGACGGGCTTTGCTGCTGCACCAGTCCATTGAACGACGATAGGAAGATCGCTCCCCCGATACCCAAAGGTATTGCCCCTACAAAGGCCAACCAACCAGACGGCGCCCATGCAACCATCGGCCCCGAAATGCCAAGAACAGCGACACTGCCAAAGAACAGTTTCAGCGATGCTTCTTTTCGTGATGCCGAATACAACGAACCAGCAACACTGCCAATACTCAACACCGACAACACCCAACCGAACCAGCGTTCATCGCCCCAGCGAACCGCACTCAACTTTGGCAACGAAACCGAATAATTGAACGCAAAGGTACTGACGACAACCAGCACTATATGAAGCGATAACAACTGACGATTGCCACTCACGAAGCGCAATGCATCGCGTACCGGCGTGCCACCTCGCGCTGCCTTGGGTGAACTAAACAAAGTGCTTCGATTGATCATTGTCAACGACGCCAGCACGGCAACAAAAGAGATGCCGTTGATCGTAAATAACCACGCAGTTCCAAGAGGACCAACAAGTGCAGCAGCAAGCGCTGGACCAAAAATTCGCGAACCCGTCATCACCGCAGTGTTCAGTGCCATTGCATTACTGATGTCATCTGGTGGCACCAACTCAACGACCAACCCACGCCGTGCTGGATTATCAAAAGCATTTGCAAGACCGAGCAACAACGCCAACGCATAGACGACAGGCACTGTGACCAAACCGGCGAAATCCAATACACCCAATAACAACGCTTGCGCAGTCATTAACGACTGAGTGAACAAACACATACTGCGCTTGTCGCGCCGATCGGCGACAGCGCCAGCCCAGGCACCAAAAATGAGCATTGGCA
>Ga0214919_10004271_pt1 | contig 20975 bp, 25 predicted proteins | sample LL1503_MetaG_FD_177994 | JGI IMG/M metagenome (GOLD analysis project Ga0214919, IMG submission 177994) | Freshwater microbial communities from Lake Lanier, Atlanta, Georgia, United States - LL-1503 | ecosystem: Environmental > Aquatic > Freshwater > Lake | place: USA: Georgia | collected... | reverse complement strand
GAAACAACTATTATATTTAATTTTTTATTTTTACCTTGACGATTGGTTAGGGTTTCTAAATATTTTTTTAATTCGTTTTCTATACCAAGCCTTGTAGCAGAGGCTACCATGCTGGATGATGTTTCTAATAAATCTTTCTCGATTCTAACGCCTAAATCTTTGCCGCCTAATTTTTTTATATAAAGGAGTGCATCGTTTTCTTTAGTCTCAAGGCTATTTCCAGACTTATTGATTTCATCAATAATGGTTGAGTCATACGGTAACTTAGTTTTGTATATTTCTAAAACTCTCTTATTAGCATCGCCTTGTTTTAATTTAGCAATCCCAATAATTATTCTGCCTACAAGATCCTCTTTGTTTATATTTGGATTTCCGAATATTTTAGGGGAAGTTTTACCAGTGAATCCATATAAAACTCTGCCTTTTCTAATTGTTGCCATATGATATCTAATTATCATGGCATATTCTTTGTTGTCTATAAAATTTTACAAATACAATCAATATTCATAGCAACTGACGTTATTTCAAACATTAATGGCGATATGTTAAATATTAAAGCATATGCAACAAAATATTATTGATAACGATAAGAATATAAAAATTCTTCATGGCGGCAAAGTTGTGGTTATATCTCCGCTGAATAACGATAAAATCATCATTCCTTTCTTCTGTCCTACATGCGAATATCCAATGAAGCAAGCAGAAGATGCTGAAAGCTACAGAAACCATACTTGCTGCCATATGTGCGAACTAAATTGGGCAATTAGTAATGAAACACCAGATAAAAGCAGTGAACGATGGAAATTATATATGGAAAGAAGACACTTAGTATTTTTGCCCCAAATAAACTTTAAATGAATTCAATACTTATCCAGCAAAAGGATTAAATTATTATGCCTATTCAACAACGTGCTCGCTATAGAATTCTTTCAGGACTGCTTGATACAAGTTTCGGTAAATCTTCTGAAAAAACTTACCCAAACCATTTTGTCAAAATGACCATGCCGCTTGAAAATACTATTCAAATAAAAGCTCAAATAATTGTTCGCCTCGGTGGTACAAACATGTATCACGAAATGAGACGCAAATACAGAGAAGAAATGCTGGAAATAATCAAACAAAGACTTGAAAGAATTGCCGATGAATATAAACGTGCAATTGATACAAAATCAAACCTACTTGAACCAAAAGTAGAAAAACATGAAGAACCAGCACCAAAAACAGTAAAACTAAGCCTAGATTCTTCCACAATCCAAGAAGGCATTGAACATATTGGCATGTCAGCATATAACACAGAGAAAACCTGCATTTTCAGATTGGAATGCTTGGCCAATATAAGCTGAGTTTTGAATAATTAAATTATCGAAAAATATGGCGTTAAATAAAAAAGAGCAAGTTGACGAAATAATGAAATGCGGTGAAGAACCAATGTATTTCATTAAAAAATACCTCTATATCCAGCACCCAACAAAAGGACGTTTGCCTTTTGAACTTTATAAATTTCAAGAGCAATGCATTGATGATTTTTTAAACTATCGATTTAATATAGTAGTAAAAGGTCGTCAGCTTGGTTTATCAACTACCACTTCAGCATATTGCTTGTGGATGGCATTGTTTCGTAGAGATGCCGAAATTTTGATCATGGCTACCAAACTAGAAGTTGGTAAAGCAATGATTCAAAAAATACGCACAGCATTCAAAATGTTACCAGCTTGGATGCTCAATATGTTGGACCTCACAGAGCCTGAAGCAGAATCTGTAAAATATATCAAATTCAATAATGGCTCAAGAATAACTGCAATCCCAACCTCTGCCGATGCGGGTCGCTCATCAGCGGTTACGCTTCTCGTGATAGACGAATGCACAACAGCCGAAACATGTGTTACGCTTAGAAACAAAGAGACTGGTGAGATACATGACGAAAAAATTGGAAATTTGTTTCATTCCGAAAAATACAGATAACACACAATATATTTGCTTACTATGCGAATACACCGCCGATTTAACAAATATGGTAGGATATTCGAATCATATCAAATATAAACACGTTTCCACTGGCGATATTCCATCATTGATTGATTATTTTTATAAATGTATAAGTGATAAAGATATTGTCAAATCCATAGGAAAATGTAAAACATGCAACAACCCAACCGAATTCGTTTCTCTTATCAGAGGCTATAAACCACACTGCTCACATCAATGCTCCGTTGATGATCCATCGATTAAAGAAAAAAGCATAAAAAATGCAAGAAATACATTGTTTGAAAAATATGGAGTTCACAATGCGTCCAAAATCCCAGGACACAAAGAAAAATCCAAAGCAACTAAAAAACAAAGATATGGTGATGAAAATTATAATAACCTAGAACAAGTACGAAAAACAAATATTGAAAAATATGGAGCTCCAAACTACACACAAACAAAAGAATATAAAAATAAAGTAACGGAAACCAGTAAAGAAAAATATGGAGTTGAGCACTTCACGCAATCTACAATAGTAAAGGATAAAATTAAAAAAACTTGCTTGGAAAAATATGGTGTTGAACACGCTTTGCAGTTTCCTGCCATCCGAGAAAGAATAAGAGAAACTGTGGAGAGTAGCGGTGGCTGGGCTTTGGAAAAAGAAGAGAATAGACAGAAATGTAAGTTTGCCATAAGGAAAAAAACAGAATCCAGAATCGAAAATTACAAAATTGTATTTGATAACGTAGAAATAATATCTGTGATGGATGGCATATTCAAATGCAAAGTATGTTTAAAAGAGTTTACATTAGAAGCGGTCGGTACTTCTAGATCCCAGCCAAGGAACTACCCCCGTTGCAAAGAATGTTTTCCAATTGGAAAGCAAAATAAATGCTCTTTGTTTCACCAGGAAGTAATGGGATTCTTGAATTCAGATTTGCAGATTCCATTAGATTCAATAAAGGAAAATAGCAAAGAGATACTGAGCCCAGGTAAAAAAGAAATCGATCTTTTTATCCAAGATAAAAATTTTGCAATTGAATTAAATGGTAATTTTTGGCACACTGAAAATTTTGGCGGAAAAACAAAAGAATATCATTTAGAAAAAACTAATATCTGTTCATCCAAAGGTGTGACATTGCTACATGTTTTTGAAGATGAATGGGAAAATAAAAAGGGGATAGTTAAACAAAAGATAGCACACCTTCTTAAAAAGAATAACATGCCATCTATTTTTGCAAGAAAATGTGAAATTATTAAAATAAGCGCTAAAGAATGTAATAAATTCCTTGAAGATAATCATATTCAAGGTAGCGAGACCAATTCAACTATACGCCTTGGCGCATTCTACAATAATAAACTAGTAGCAGCTATGACCTTTGGTAAGCCAAGATTGCATATGGGAGGAAAATCCATGTTGAAAATAGCAGATCAAACATATGAGCTAATAAGATTTGCCACAGATATAAATTCCAGAATTGTAGGAATTGGGTCAAAGCTATTTCAACATTTCGTAACAGCGATAAATCCAGAAATTGTATACTCGTATGCAGACAAAAGATGGACCAGTAGCGTTAATGGCGGATCTGGATCTATTTATGATAAACTTGGATTTATGGCCACATCTCATTCCAATCCTAATTATTTTTATGTTCATCCTTCTACTAGCTATAAGCTTCGTGAAAATCGATTTAAATATCGTAAAAGTGAATTACCTAAACAGTTGCAAGAATTCATACCAGAATTAACTGAATGGGAAAACATGAAATTAAATGGTTATGACCGTGTATGGGATTGTGGAACCATAAAATATATATGGCACAAACAAAATGGAAAAAATAAAAAAGATCAGCAACTGGGAGGTAATGACTCCAACGGGCTGGCAATCCTTTGAAGGCATAAAGGAAACCAATAAGTCTTACACTCTCACTATTACACTGGCCGATGGCAAGGATATAGAATGCTCTGGTGGCCATCAGCTGCTGGTTAAGCTATTGTCAACAGATGAAACTGGGTTTCTCGCCGCAGATTTACTTGAACCATTAAAATATTCAATTTTAACTGAATCGCAAGAATATCAGCAAATCGTATCTATTGAAAAAAGCTCTGATTCTAAACCTCTATATGATTTAATCAATGTTTCTAATGGTTATGAATATTATACAAATGGAATATTGAGTCATAATTGTGCTCACATTGAAAACTTAGAAGAGTTATGGCTTGGTTTAAAACCAACGCTTAGCACTGGTGGTCGAGCAATCATGTTCTCATCTCCAAAAGGTAAAAATTTCTTTTATCAATTATGGATGGGCGCAGATACCAATGAATATGAAAAAGATAAAATTGGCTTACATTGCACTTCTGTAGGGAAAAATGGATTCCACGGAATAAAATTACCATGGACGGTGCACCCAGAGCGTGATGATAAATGGTTTGAGGAAGAATCAAGAGCTATGTCTTCCCAGGGAATAGCTCAGGAATTATTATGTGTTGGGCCACAGTCTCGTATTCAGACATTTGATGGGTTTAAATTTGCCAGTGATATCTCCATTGGGGACATGGTACTTACTCATAAAGGAAGATTTAAACCAGTAATAAATGTAGGGTCTAGACTAGTAGACCAAGAAGAAAACGTGTATCAAGTCTCAGTGCCATACAATAGAGAAGAAGACCTTTTGATTACAGGAAATCATCCTTTGTATGGTAAAAAATTTCATTGCACTTCTACTGTATCGCCATGGAAAAAGATAATAGACGAAGGTATTAAATCTGATTTTTATTCTCTTAATGAGATTGATAAATTTCAGAAAACATATGCCGATAGATTTTTTTCTTCACTTCAGCCAGCAAATTATATTAATAATATCATTGGAAAAATTACGGATAAAATCGATTTATGGTCTTTTGATGTTCAAAAGAAGAAAATGATGCCAGATGGTAAAATTAGCTACTGGAGGCAACGCTCCGAAACGATAAACCGAATGGTAGATGTTGATTTTGACCTTGGTAGGTATATTGGTTTGTGTGTAGCTGAAGGATGTGTTAATAAAAATTATTCAAAGGGTCGTGCATTAACAGAAAATCTACAGTTAGCTTTTCATACCAACGAACTAGATACTCTTGGAAAATTTATAACAGACTTCTATGATAAACTTGGTGTAAAATATTGTGTAAATATTAGATCATATAGTAAGTGTTTTACGGTCCATACCAGCAACAAATATATTATTGAGCTTTATAGGAATTTTGTAAACGCAGGAGATGCAACAAAAAAATACCTGAAATTTGACACTTTTTTATCTACAAATATCGATTTCATTAAGGGTTATTTAGTTGGTCACTTTGATGGTGATGGCGATCATTTGGAGGCTGCTTCATCTAATAATTTTGGTAAAAAAATAAAGGTAGTAACACGATCTCCGAAGTTGCTTAGCCAAATTAAAATATTATTGGCGGCATTCGGCCATTATGGTAGAATAAATTATAAAACTGGATACTATGAAATAGATGGAGTTGACCTATTACCATCTCCTACTATACTTGAGGCATTGCAGACAAATAAAACATCGTTAGAGAAATCTGGTAGCCGCACAAGATTAATAAATAATGAAATAATAGGTAATATACAATATAAAAGATCTAGTAAAGAAAAATGCCCCATCGTTTACAATATAGAGGTTGAAGAAGACCATTCATATATTGTTAATGGATTGGTCGTTCATAATTGTTCCTTCGAAAGTTCAGCATTAACTTTCTTTTCTCAAGCTGATATTGACTACGTAAGAAACCTATCATATCCTCCAATTGGATATGCTGGTCCTAACGGCAAAGGCAATGACATGCATATCTGGAAGACCCCAGTGCCTGATCATAAATACGTTATTGCTGCCGATGTCGCCAGAGGGGATGCGGAGGATTATTCTACTTTCCATATATTTGATACCAATGAAAGCGAAGTGGTTGCAGAATATATGGGTAAAATTGCACCAGATAGATTTGGTGAGTTTTTGATTGAAATTGGTAAAAAATACAATGATGCACTGATCGTAAATGAAAAAAATACAGTAGGCATTGCTACAGCAATCAAGCTAAGGGATTCAGAATATAAAAACGTATACTACGATCCAGATTTGGCAGAGAAGATGGTAGGTATGACGCCGGATGAGAAGAAGGATATTCTACCCGGTTTTACGATCACTTCAAAAAACAGAGAGCCTATACTTGAGAATCTAGAACAAGTTATCCGTAATCATCAAATAAAGATTTATTCTCTTAGATTTGTTGAACAAATGGAAACATTTATCTGGAATGGTAAGCGTGGACAGGCATTGAAAAAACGCCATGATGATCTTATTTTGGCAATGGGTGTTGGTTTACAGATTTTTACACCAAGTGCTGCCCAGCAAGGATATCTTGGGATGATGGCTGCGAATCAAACTATGGCTAATTCTTTATTGGCTGGTATGAGCAGGGGCTATAAGGATATAGAAAATAAATTTCAAGGTAAAAAATTGCCTCATGGCGTTAATAAAAATGCGGTGAAATTTGATTCAGAATTGAAAAAAGAGTTCTGGTGGATGTTTAGGTAATCAATAGAAAAATTCAAAATATCTATTACATTTATCACAAATGGGCCTGTTTTTAACAACGATCATGCCAGTAAATTTAGTTTTTTCTTTGCCACGAATGATACCAGAAGAAGGCAGGATTATATTTCCTTCTTCTGGTAACTTATTGCAGCAATGGCAATAATCTTTTTGATTAATCATATTAATTTTTTCATTATATCGGATAGTGAATCGCTGCGGCATTGCCAAGAACCATTAGTGAACCCAGTATAAATCCAGCCTATTCTTCCTGTTGCTATTACGCAGATTTTAACATATGATATTGTTCTCGGTAATTTTTCTATAATCATAAAAGTTTCACCGGGGGATACCATAGAGTTTGACCAAGTTGAAATATATTTTCCCCTTGGTTTCTGCATCATTGGTCTTTGCCACTTGCATACATATTCATATAATTTTCCCACTTCTAATGGGACATTTCTTACGTCTTGTATTTTTCTTTCTTCTGGTAATTTTATCATAGTTTATGATATAATAATAGGAAGAAAAATAATATTTGTAAAACACTTGATTTTAAAAAAGAATGTGTTATGATTTGTATAAGGAGATTTTATGAAAGAAAAAGAAGCAACGATAGATGATATAGATTTATTTAAATTCTATCAAACAACCAAGGTTCTTAGCGAGGAAGGTAAACTTATTACTTCTAACCAAAAAATTCGTAATGATTTAGCGCAAAGAAATGCAAAGCTTGTTACATTCGTTATTAATAAATTTTATAGCAAAAAGCCAAAACACAAGACATTACGCAATGATTTACTGCAAGAAGGCCATCTTGGATTGTTCGATGCTATCGATGGTTATAAACCAGAACTTGGTTTTAAGTTTTCAACTTATGCTACTTGGTGGATTCGTCAAAGTGTAAACTCTTATTTATTGGACGAAGAGCCTATTTTTCATATTCCATCTCATATTCGAACAGCAAGAAATAAATTAGAAAATTTAGCAAAAGAGAGATCAATCCTAGTTAGAGATATTTCCAAAGAAACTCTCGAAGAAATCGGGATGACAGAAAAAATGTTTGCTTCAATCGAAGCTGCAAATAAAACTAAAACTTGGAATCATATTTGTCTAGATATGCCAATTTCTTCATCTGGCGACAGCGTTAATAAATCTCTAAGAGATATTATCCCAAGCGATACTTCGGATTTTTCACTTGGTTTTGATAAAAAGAAAATAATCTTGGCAAGCGTTAAAGCATTTAAAGAGCTAAGTACAAGAGAAAAACATATCTTGTTACAGCGGTATGGTTTTGAAAGTAATAAAATTATAAAAATGGAAAGTGAAACAAGTAAATGAATAACAAATATATAACTATAACTGAAGGTGAAGACTATCGCACAATTGCCGCTAAAATGACTGATTTAGGATATAAAATGAATCACGCAACCGCCAGAAACATTCTTCTATCTGGTATGAAGAAGTTTATTCGTAGTGTTTCTAGCGAGCTTGGTCATCCTATAGACGAAGATGAGGCATTGTCTTTAATTATGCGGCAGGACATTCATGAAGTTATTGGCGATATCCTAACTCTTAGTATACAAGAGGAAGATGAAAAATGCCAGCAGGTAAACCAAACAGTAAATCAACCGCACCAAGTCTAGAATCTTTCCTAATAAGGAAAAAAATATCATTACAAAATTGGCTTTCTGTAAATTCAATTACTTCAAAGGAAGCTCTAGAGAATTTTCTAGAGCATTCCTCTTGGAGCCTTAGTGATTCTATCACCGCAATTCTACAAGAACTTATAAAAAAAGCTGAGACTGATGTACCGGTTATTTTATTGCCAATAGAATTGTCGGTTGAAAAAACCGACATCCCAGCAGTTTCAGAACCCGATCATCAATTATTAACAATCCAACAGCATGAAGTAGAACCGTCTATAGAAACAACCATTGCCATCCAGCCTATCAGCCAACTTGATACAGTAAATTCAGTCGCCGCAACAGAAGCAGCGACCGAAGAAAGCGTAGTGAGTGAAGCGGAGGCGGTAGATACACAAACCAAGCCAGATACACAAGAATCCGAAGAGGTCATTACATCTTCAGAAGAAACGCCTACTTTCAATACAGCGCCTAACATAGTTCTTAACAAAGAAAGGAAAAAGAACAGGTACTAAATTATATGAGTTCACGACATGAAAAAGAAAAACGTTTGCGTCCAAAAAATAACCCATACAAAAGAGATCACTTCGTACAAGCAGATTATTTACGGATTTCTAAACCAATCATTGAACGTAAAGAAGAAAACTTAAAAGAAGAGCAAACCGAAGAGGATTTTGCAGAAGATTACGAACAAGATGAATAGACGCTACTAATCAATTGACTTATCATTAACGTTATGGCATACTGTTTATCAGAAAGGGACGCTACTTCGGCGTCCAAATAAAGGTAAAAAATATGTCAAATTATGAAACAACAACCGCTTCTTACGATTCACTAGTTCGCATTGGCACTCGGCCAAACTCAACCTCACATCGCAATCGTATCAATCTTGATGCGTCAAATGCCCGTACAGTTGGTGTATCGATTGAGCAGCGTGGAGAGAAAAAGGCCATGCGTATGGAAATGATCGTTCCACTGTCCCGTACTCGTCGTGATAGCCGCCGTACAGCCCGCCTAGAACTAAACGGTTCACAGGCTCGGCGTCTTTATGAAACACTGGCTCGATTTTATTCGGAGCGTGATGGCGAACAAGAAACTGAGTGAAGATAATAGATAGAACCATCTCTAGATTTTAGATGGTTAAAAACTGAAATCAGTTTTTTAAAGGCAAGTTATTATAACTTGCCTTTTTTTATTTTATGCTATTTATTATTCATGAGCAAAAAGATAGACTTGAATGATTTCGGTAGGTTAGTAAAACCAAGGATATTAACAGAAGCATTTTTGCTTTGTAATTTTGATCATATCGATCTGCACAACTGGTGGAAACAAGTTCTTGTGTTGGACATGTTTTCTAAGTCATATAAAAAAGATACAATTATCAGTAATTATGGTATCAAACTAGATGAATTATTTGAGGGCTTAGATATTGAAAACTATGTTGCAAAAATAAAATCTTTCATTGTTCTGCATGATGGAAAATATAAACTAATAAGCAACAAACAAGAAGCCGAAGTTCTGTTCTCTTTGAGAAAAAAATTCTATATTCGTGCCGTAGGAATTGAAATATTTAAAAAATATAATCATGATACAAAAGAAACTTATGAACCTTGGGAATCAACTCAAAAAACAAATATAACTTGGTTTTATAAGCTGAAACATATTATTCCAATCGAAATAGTAGAACAACATAATGAAATTGAATCTGGTGATTTGATTGTTTTTAGTAAAACTCAGGCTATTGTAACAAATATAAAAATATTAAAAAGAAAAAAATTTTACAGTACTTGCAGCTGGACGAATAAGAAAATAACAGTTCTGAGCGGAAACAAGGCTTATCAAGTCAGGCTCGATATCAATAGGCCGTTTGAAATAATAAAATCGAATTAAAAATTATTTGTAATCGTCATCCTCTTCATCGTTACCGGATTCCAAATCTGTTTTTATACGATCTATAACAGAAATGGCATCATCAACAGTAGAAGCCTCGTCGGCATCCAACTCTGTCTTATATTCGTCAAGAAACTCTTCCATTCTTTCAATTAATCTTTGTAATGCTCTAGTGTTTGTCATCTGATTTCTCTTCTATTGTAAAATTCTTTTTACTTCCTATAATCCAGCCGCAACTGTCATTATATAGACAATGATAATAAAAACTTCCATTATCATCTTTTAGTTCTTCAATTAATAAAAATGTTTCCTCTAAAGATTTAAGCAACACTATTTGTTTTGTAGGTAAAAATTTCTTTATATTAGCGGAAGTTGTCATACATGGCAACCAAGAATTATTTTTATTTCTTTGTTTTAGCACTTCGTCAATATCAGAATAAACAACCACATAAGGATTCAATGCATTCTTTTTGTTTTTTATAAAGCATAAACTGCCTTTTTTCATATTGTACCTTATTTTATTATATATAAAACTAACTAGGAGATAAAATGGAAACTACATTTCTAAATCAAGAACGTTACCTATTGCATACTTTTGTAAATTCTTCAAATTTAGCATTTGCGAAGTATGATACACTGATGAATATTCTAGAGTTAACGTTCCAAAACGGAACCCAATATTCATATCACGGAATAAGCAAAGAAACATATGATGAATTAGTGACATCCAATTCTGCTGGCGCTTATTTTAGCACGGTTATAAGGAAAAATAAATATAATCGTATTAAATAATATCATTCCAAATAACTATAACCATGACAATATCACTAGTCGATATCCTATATGAAGATAGTGTGTTCGCAAACATACGAGATTGGTTGTTTCCAAGCGAACTACTCACAGGACGAGCCAGTGGGTTTTTTGCTCATGTAATAAAATTTTAGATTTAAACCAATTGGAGAAAATTCTTGAAGAGTCGTCTGTGGCACTGATGATCAAAAGGTTATTGAAATACCAAAATACCTACCGCATTCAAATACAGTAAAGTGAAATTATCTATTCCATTTTCGCATTTCCGCTCGTTGAGCATCGCTTCTTGCAGCGGGTGGCAATGTTGCGGTTGGCTTATTGGCGTCATCGACTTTTTTTAGAAGCTCTTCAACAACATCTTTATCTATTAATCCTTTAAGGTTTTTATATTTTTCTGGGTCTGTGGTTTTATACGGTTCAATTGAAGCTAACATATTAGCTTGAATATTTTTATCAAAATCAGAAAGTTCTATCATACCTTGCAAACCTATCTCCAACAAAATTTGTTTGATGATTATTTTCAAATCTTTTTTAAAATTAGTTTTCATATTTTTTTATAAATATAGCATTTTTTTATTTTTATAAGCAAATTGCTCACAGGCCAAGCCTGTGAGCAATTCAAAAGTTGCTGATCGGATGCAAAATTTCTGCACATGATCTAAGATCAGGTAATTGGGGAGTGAGAAACAGTGGAGATTTTGGATTTGAACAAGGGGTTCTTGAAGAAAATTTTAAAATATAAAAACCATCACATTCCTCAACAATTGGCATATTTAAACATATGTCATTAAAACTTAGCAAATTATTATATAAAGAAAATTCTGGCGACTTCTCTGGCGCAGGTACGTTCCAAGGTGGCGCTTACGGCTTCGGCAATAGGCATCAGCTGGCAGATTCGGAGATCTGGCCGGGATTGGTCGATCCAGAAGAAGACCTCCCTAATGAGCCTTCTATGTGGCCTGCTGTGCGTGCTCAAAAAGGATCGGATCGTGATGAAAATGATTCATTGGAATCATCCGAAGTATATGATGATCGTCCTCACCTTTTGCCAGGACAAGACGAAGTTCGTGACCAACTGCTAGATCCAGAAAATGATATAGAACCTTCGTATTATTATGTCACTGAGCGTGGACCATCTGATGGAAACTATAGGGATTTACAAGGGTTTCCCGCAATGAATACTTTATCTAATCCAATAGAGCATATACCAGATGATGAAGACGAAGATAGAGATCCTGATGCACCAGAAGAAGAAAGATATAATGTACCACAATTACTTCCCGGTGGACGTGAAGCAATTCGTGGAGAACCTTTTGGTCATGGGCATTATGACAAACCAGAAGAGCTAAACATGAGCCTAAACTCAAAAGATACCAGCATGTATGATCCAATGGATGATGAAATTACAGATAACAATCTGAAACTTACTCAAAAAAGAAATAAAACATTGAACCGCTGGAAAGAAACAACCCCCACAGACAGAGGCCAAACTAACCGTGATGTCGTGTTTAACCATTTGGTGAATCCTGTGAATTGGATAAAAAAAGAATTCGGGCAAACAGACTATAAAAAAGAATTAGACGAAGAAGATGATGTACCAACACGTGCCGGATTTATGGGTACTGTGGCTCATCCAGTAAAACATGTCCCTGGATCAGTCGATATTTATAAAAAAGGTTCAGGCCCCGGCTACTACCGAAACGAATCAAAGGAAATTAAAATGTCAAAATCCGATAAAGAATCAACCAAAAGAAAATTAGTGGATTATCTACCAGCAGAATTAGATAAAAAAATGCCTGAAAAACCATATGGAACAGGCGGTTTTGCTTCTATTGTTAAGAAATTTGATCATGGCACAGAAGAACGTGATCTAAAAGAAATAGAACCACTTGAGCCAGAAGAAAATTATATCCCATATGATAATGGCAAACCACAAAAATTTGATATTATCATGCAAACTAAACTATTCGATAAATTAGCAAAACTAGCAAAAAAAAGATAAAAAATAATTATGTCAAATATTAAATGGATATTGCTTTCGATCGTGTTAGTTGTGTCCTTTTATTTTTCTCTCGGTAAAGAAAAATGAAGAAATTAAAAGACAAAGATGACATAGTACTTCTCTTTGTGCTTTCGCTTCATGTTTTCTTAGTCATTGTATATTGCTTTATTTTACTGAAAGAACGATAGTCCATAATTTTACTCAAACTCTTCTACTGTCACTCCCTATTGGTTGTCCTCCACTCTCACCTAAACGAATAGGTAGCTTTACATAATAATAAAAGGATTGAATTTGTTATGTGCAGATTGTATATCTTTCTCAGGCAATAAATTCTATTGCTATACCTGGGGAATAATGAAGATACTAGAACTTGCAGAAAAAGTGTTAATACAAGTAAATGAACCTCTGTCTCCAAATGAAATTTGGAAGGTGGCTGTGGCTAAGGGATTAGACAAAGAGCTAAATAGCTCTGGAAAAACACCGTGGGCTTCTCTTGGAGCTCAATTATATGTTTCAGTAAGAGATAACCCAGCATCATTATTTATTAAAAGCGGAAGTTTTCCAACAAGGTTTTATCTAAAAACAAAACCAATTATTACTAATAATCTTGCCATGTCGGATATTTTACCATTGGAAAAGAAGAAGAAATTTTCATTCCTAGAAAAGAATCTACATCCACACTTGGCATATTTTGCTCGGAATAAACTTAGGTGCCGCACAAAAACAATCAACCACTCACATTCTACCAAAAAAGAATTTGGCGAATGGGTACATCCAGATATTGTCGGATGCTATTTTCCACACGAAGATTGGAAATCTGAGGTTTGGGAGCTAAGCTCTTGTATTGGTATCGTATCGGTAAAACTTTTAAGCTTTGAACTTAAAAGAGAACTGGCTTTCTCAAATCTAAGAGAAAGCTTTTTTCAAACTGTCTCAAACTCCACATGGGCCAATGAAGGATATTTGGTCGCAGCAATAATCTCAGAAGAGCAGGAGTTTAGAGATGAGCTTTCAAGACTCTCAACGTCTTTTGGCATTGGAGTTATTAAGTTGGACCTAGAAGATCCAGATGCCTCGTACTTGCTTTTTCCGGCAAAACAGCGTGAATCGCTAGATATTGAAACTGTACAGAAATTAACAATGAACCCTGATTTTAAAGAATTCATTACGACTGTTAAAATTGATATCACTAGCAAAAGAGTCCATACAAAAGAATATGATGAAGTTTTGGATGTAGAATCTTTAAAAATAATCATACCTCAACTATAGTGTTTCTTAAAAACTAAGAAAATTAAAGAACAGTTTGACATCTTGGTTACTATCAGCTATAGTAACTCTTGTCTCCGATAGTAAATGCCCTGGTATCGGCAAGAGCTTCTACCTCTTTGTACCGTAATGGATTTATGCTGGTTCGACCCCAGTCCAGGGTGCTATATAAAATTATAATATAATAATTAACAATCGCCAATATATAAATTATATGTTTAGATTAGTAAAATCTAAATCATCATCATAATATGATTATATTCAAATAATAATATCAAAGATTGATATCATGCGAAAAAAATTTCATTTAATTTTATTAATTTTTTCCATATTATTTTCTGGGTGTTTATTATTTTCTTCTGAGCCGCCATCTTATCGAACCCACATTGAAATTCACAACAGGTCTCAGAATCATATGACCACAAGTATTCGCAATCGTCTAATATCCTTGGGATGGAGGATCTTAGAACGGCGACCAGAATTGGTCATGTTGTTGCTGTCATAAACGAGACTCAGACTATGCGTGATGTTTTGCTTATGGATATCTCCACAGATGGTGATATTAAATTTTGGATTCGAAATGAGATAAAAGAAGATGGCCATTGGATTGCTCCTGATTGTGTATGCCCTGGATATACATATTTTCGTGAGGAATCTTTGTTTCGAGAATTATTATCTTTACAAAGATAATATGCTTTTGTAAGATAAGACTTCAACTGGCGGACAAAAGATAATCTAAAGCGCAGCGACCTCATTCTTTTGTTTTCGAAGCAAGTTAGCCCCTTGCTTGTGCCTATATCAAGGGGAGTTTCTATCCATGAAAGGAATTGTCAATGAGTATTAAAGATAAAAAATATCGTATATTTCTGGATATTGAGACTACTGGGCTTGATTGCAATCGACATGAAATTCTAGAGATTGCTGTTATTAAGGAACTTATTGAGGCTCCTTATAATGCTCCTGGTATTATTGTTGAAGAATGGTGTAGGAAGATTATACCAAAAAATATTGTGGAAGCAGACCCAATCGCTTTGGGAGTTAATGGTTATTTGCAACAAGTATGGGACAAGGAAGCTGTTTCTTTTGCCAGTATTGCTGATGAATTATATTCTTTATTGTCTTCTGGAAAGATCATTGGCCAGAATCCTAATTTTGATTTAGGTTTTATTGCCGCAGAATATGCAGTGCTTGGCATAAAACCTACCTTTCTAAGATATGCAATTGACACAACAACTTCTTCGTATTTGGCATGGGGCCTTGATGGTGAGCAAAATCTTTCAATGGATTCAATGCGTGATTATCACGGATTAGATAAGGTCAATGCTCATTCGGCACTAAAGGATGCATTAGATTGTAGGAAGATATTCTACGAATCATTAGCTAAATTATATGATTTATATTGATTTGGAAATAATGGAGATTAAAAATGGAAAAAATTAAAATTATCAGTAAAGATCCTCTTGGTGATGAGGTTAAGAAATGGGAAAAGAGCGCAGAGCATTTATTAGATGCGAAATTGCCCGTAGTCATTCGTCTTGATGGAAGAGCATTTCATACTTTTACAAAAAATTTTCATCGACCATTTGACACTGTATTGCACAAAGCTTTTATAGACACGACAAAAGCTCTAATTCAAGAATCTGGCGCATGTTATGGCTATACGCAATCGGATGAGATTACTCTTGTACTACATCCAGGTGTAGAAAACGGTGGTCAGCTTATTTTTGGTGGTCGTGTTCAAAAATTAGTAAGTTGTCTTGCGGCATTTGCTAGTATTACATTTAATAGCTTATTAGAAAAATCTGGTTGTGCTGTTTTCAATGGTAAAAAGCATGCTACATTTGATTGTCGTGTATTCAATGCTCCTTCTATGGACGATGCATGTAAAGCTGTATCATGGCGTGAACAGGACGCTTCAAAGAATTCCGTTCAAGCTTATGCAAGGTCATTTTTTAGTTCAAATGAGTTACATGGAAAGAGTGATTATGAACAGCGTAACATGATCGTTGCCGCAGAAAAACATTCTTGGGAATCTCTATCCGAGAATCAAAAATATGGCACGGCTATTCAGCGAAGGCTAGTAAAGAAGCCATTCACCACAGAAGAGTTGGAATTATTACCAGAAAAACATCAAGCTAGATTTGCTAGTTCCGGTGCTACTTTTGAGCGAAATGAATTGTTTGTTCTTAAGTCTGCGGCGGTAAGATATTGTAAAAATCCTATTGATGTTGTTTTTAACGGAGAAGAACCGGAGTTGCAGTGAAATGGCTAAAATTATATTTTTGCATGATCCATCTATCCTTGATGACGGAGAATTGGAAGCTGTTAAAAATCATACCTCATGGGTGATTACGGAATCAATATTGGATATCCAGGATGGCGATTTGGTAATTGCCCGCCATACGATGTGGCCTTGGCCTAAACGTGTTCAGCGTGATGTAAAACGTCTTGGTGGAGTCCTATTAAATGGATTGCGTGAATATGTTTATGCAGATAGCTGTCCATCATGGTCATGGGATCTACAGGAATTAACTCCTAAAACTTATACAGATTTCTCTACTTTACCAGAAAATACATCCTTTATTCTTAAAGGTTCCAAGGCAGACAAAAGCTGCTGGAAAAAGATGTTTGCCGAAGATAAGAGGGCAGCAATTGATCTAATGATTTCCATGAATGCGGATTCACGATTTGAGGGTCAAGATATTGTGGCCAGAGAATATGTACCGCTTGAGAGGTTATCATGGGACGGTCAATCATGCCCTATTTCAACCGAATATCGTATTTTTGTTTTGGATGGCAAGGTATTATCTACTGGATTTTATTGGATGATGGAAGATTGTGATGCGAAACCGACTTCTGCGGATCAAATCCCAAAAGATTTCTTGGAAGAAGCTATTATGCGTATTGGTGATCAAATTAGATTTTACACACTTGATGTAGCTAAAACGGCAGATGGATCATGGATTGTTATTGAGATATCAGACGGTCAGCGTGCCGGATTATCTAACAATGATCCCACTGTGCTTTACTCTAAAATGGCAGAGGTATTAGAGTCTGCTGGAAAATCGTGATAGTTTTTGAATTAGGTTATTTAATATAATTGATTCTGTTATTACAACTTTTTCTAACTCCTTAATTGTTAATTTCGCTGCATTAGAAGTCATTTTATCAGGGCTAGATGATAACAAATTTAAAATTTCCAGAGGTGTATTAAGATTGCTTGCAACGCCCACTAAGACATCTTTATTGTTATCGTCTGATAATTTTTTTAAAATATCTGGCGAGGCTTTTTTGTTATAGGCTACATTAATTCTGACTTCTTCTTCTGGATGTTCTGAAAGTTCTAATAATGTCTGATATGGTGTTTTACTATTTCTTGCAACACTCAGCAGCACATCGATGATATTGTCTTTAGATAGTCTTGTTAACGTATTTGGATTAATTAGTTGACTACCGGCTGCTATTTTACGCATTTTCCATTCTTTACTCAGCGCTAATTTTTCCAGTGTATCAAGTGACAAATTTTTATTATTTCGTGCTGCTTGAAAAACCATCGAGTGTTTGTCTATTAATAATTTATCCAATGTAATACTATCTGTGTTTGAATTACCTGCAACGGCGGCACGCACAAAAGCGTTAGAACTATTTGACAAAACGGCCAATGTATCAGCTGGTGCATTTGGATGAAGAGCTAGTGATGTTTGCATATCATCAATTCCGTGCTTGTTTATAATAATCCTTAAAGCTTCGGCGGGTGTATTGTTATTAGAAAGTAATTGAGTAGAAACAATTTCTCGTGGATCTCTGGCGAGTTCAATGAGAGTTTGGGGTGATGTTTTTACATTGCTGGCTACTCGTAAGCGAACATTGTATTTATCGTCTGTTGAAAGTTGTTGTAGTGTTTTTGTGGATGTGTTTTCATTTGCCGCCACTCGTTCACGTACATAACTATTTTTATTAGATGCTAGCAAAGATAAAACTTCTGGTGTTATTGTTTTAACTGATAATATATTTCGTAAAAAGTCTTCAAGAAGTTCTGGCTTACGGAAGCTATCCATCTTTTGTTTTAATTTTTCAGGATTTTGCGCCAATACTTCCCATTCTTTGGAAGCAGGATGCTTGCCAGATATCTGGTTTATCCGTTCTTTCATTTTCTCTAAGAAATTTGTTGCTGTCGGCGTTCCTAATAGCTTAAAAAATTTATCTTCGGTCAAACTCTCATTGGCCGCATTTACAGTTTCTGTTCCAAATCCTCGATTAAAAGCAGGCTCACCATTTATAAACCCAACAGAAAGTTTGCTCCATGGATTTTTGATTGGGTCAGAATCTGTTTTCAAAACATAAAAAAGTACAGTCCTACTGCTTGGCATACCGACATAATTAAGAAATAGATTCTGCTCCCCTTCACCTTTTCTTGCCGTGCACCAAGTTGTGCCAGCGCCTAAATCACAACTGGCCTCTGTTGTATGGGGCATTGCCAATTCCCAACCGTTTTCACGATAAAAAACATCTTTCTCCTCACTGGATGCTTCTTTAGTGATTGTTGTCTTTTTACTATCAATATCATAATGTAAATCAGACAATGATTTATATTCTTCTAAAGGCTTCAATATGGAGGTATTTTTAATATATAATTTTAGTAACGGCAGATAGTCTTCTTGAATGGATCTCCATGATAGATTTGGTATTTCTTTAATCCGTGTAAGAAACCATTGTATTATATGTTTTCCACTGGTTGCTTTTATCCTAAATTCTTCAAGCATTTCGGCAGATAATACGCTAAATTTCAATTCGGAAAAAGAATACTGTGTCGAATCTAATATCGTGAAATATGATTTATATTTTTCAAATTTTTTAAATATAGGCTCAGCTTCCTCTTTAGAAACTGGCGTTGGCTCTTTTTTCGCCCTGTTACGCAACCACACATCAACAGGGGCCTCTGTTAAAAATATTCTAGTTTTAATTATATCTTTAATAGATTTTTTTAATTGTTCCTGTATATTCGATTTTGTCATAAAATTAAATATTTGCTAAAATCGCTTTACACAGTAGACACATCATAACTTTCATGGTATTTTTTTGGCAGTGAATCGTGAAATCACACGAGATGCTCCAGAACCGCTTCAGATATGCCAGTAAAGCTGGCTATACGAAAGATTGATTAGTTATGAGGAAGAGCTAGAAGATGCTGCTAATGAGCTTTATAGGAGCTTGTTGAAGAAGCTATCAAGCAGAGCGAGTGATATTATCTACTATCAATCCCTAGCAACATTTCTCTAATTACGGATTTTATTATACCTTTTACGTTTTCTTGTAAGTTTATTTGATTTATAAACTGAGAGTCACGAATGTATTTTATTTCTGGGTTTGCATCTAATATCTTTTCTTTATTGTAATATCCGAAGACCAATTTAGCTTTTTCGGCAATGTTTTTTGGCTGCGGCTTAAACATTTTGAAATTGATTTTATCTACATCTTCTTTTGATATCATCTCATAGCTGTTTGTATAATATGTTTTATTATCACTTGTTACGAGCACATAATATTCGTCGTAATCGCTTTTAGTAGGGATTTTTTTTAGTGATTTTAATTTGTTTCCCAAGGCATATTTGAGTTTTAGGAACTTTGATTTTTCTCTATCATAATCAAGTTCTGCGCCCAATGTTTTTACTAAATCAATTACATAATCTGCATATTCATTTTTTACTGCGGTGCTTGCTTGACCTTCTACGCCAGATATTCTTTTTTCATTTGGTGAATATGTAGCAACGACATGTGGAATATTTTTTTCATCGAATAATGTTAGCATGGTACGATCTTTATCCATGCTCATTACACCTGTACTTCCACAGTTTTTCATCATTCCACCCACCAAATCACATTTAGCGCCTGCATCAACCCAACGCCATCCATTTGGATATTTTTTTATTGGTGCTTTATCGATGAAAATTGATTTCTTTTCGTATTTTTCGGTTGCTTCTTGAAATGTTAAATTTGAATATGGATGAAGGTCGATAATTTTTCCTGAATCAATGCCAATGATTAGGTTTCTGTTGAAGAATATTTTTTTAAAAAACTCTCTATTTATTTCTTCTTTTAGATCTTGTAATTTTTCTGATTTATTAAAATCTTGAGAATCATCTATTTCAAGTTCAAGTTGTTTTTTTGTTTTATTATATTCTTCAAATGATATTTTGGCAGCTTCATAAAGCATGATCAGATCATTTAATTCAAGGCGTGTTGAAGAGAAGCTCGTATTTGTTCTTCTCCACCACGTTTTATTATCCATGCCATCATATCCGGCTGTATAGTAATCTTTATACCATTTTGCTATCAAAAAGGAGTTTTTCCCATATTTTTCATATAATATGGAAGCGATGACTGATGGAAAGCCTAAGTTTATGATGGATTGTTTAGATTCGTTAAGGAGGGAACTGAGTTTTTTTACCGTAAAATTGATATTATTCATATCAATTAATTATGGTAATTTTTTCTATTACGATCAGTGATAAGTAATTTTGGAGAAACCCGATGGTGGCGAGCTATTGAATTCTTCTACGGCTTCTCGTTTTTCTTCTTCCAGCATTTGCTTACATACACGACGAAATCCACTAGGTAGTTTGTTTTTTGGATTGGCTGCGGCTTTTAGTACACGTTCTCGGAGTGTATGTGCAGTGTCATTCTCTAGCATTGAAACAGAAATAGTATCATTTTTACTTGCACGTCCACAAGCAATCTTACGAGCAGACCTGCGGGAAAAGACATCAATATTATTACGAGAGCAATAACTCCAGCCGATCGTAAGCTGCT